>ERZ773103.2095-NODE-2095-length-19326-cov-5.219864_pt1 | contig 19326 bp, 15 predicted proteins | sample MGYA00511118_ERZ773103 | MGnify/ENA primary metagenome ERZ773103 (study PRJEB29015, sample SAMEA2737821) | human gut metagenome | biome: human gut; feature: human-associated habitat; material: faeces | place: China | collected 2012 ... | reverse complement strand
AATTGGAAAGTATGATTTTGGCTACTAAGAGTGGTACCCCGATCATTGGTCAGATCGCAGTAGTGATGGGATGGATCATGAATGCAATCTACAAGGTTCTGGATGCAGTTGGAATTCAGAATATCGGTCTTTGTATTATTATTTTCAGTATACTGATCTACCTTTGTATGACTCCTCTGCAGATCAAACAGCAGAAATTTTCTAAGCTGAGTGCGATCATGCAGCCTGAGATCCAGAAGATACAGAAGAAATATCAGGGTAAAAAAGATCAGGATTCCATGATGAAGATGCAGGAAGAAACACAGGCAGTATACCAGAAATATGGTGTATCTGCGACAGGAAGCTGCGTTCAGCTGGCAATCCAGATGCCGATCCTGTTTGCCCTGTATCAGGTAATCCAGAACATTCCGGCTTATGTTGGAAGTGTTTACAATGTATTTAACGGCGTCTGCACAAAAATCCTTGCAGTAGACGGATTTACAAATATCATTAATAACTTTATCACAGATAACAAGATGACACGAGTAAGACAGGTTACGGAAAATGCAGATTCTATCGTAGATTTCCTGTATGCTCTGTCTCCGTCCCAGTGGGAATCCTTACAGAAGATCAGTCAGTTTTCCGGATTTTCTGATCAGATCAGCAAAACTGCTTCTGAAATTCAGAAGATGCAGACTTTTGGTGTACTGAACATTGCGGATCAGCCACTGAGCTATATTAAAACAGGATCTCTGATCCTTATCATTGCAGCACTTGCAATTCCGCTTTTATCATGGGCAACTCAGATGCTCAACTTAAAACTTATGCCACAGGCAGCAACACAGAACGGAAATGATGGCAACAACGCAATGGCAAGCTCCATGAAGACTATGAACACAGTTATGCCGCTGATGTCAGCATTCTTCTGTTTCACATTCCCGGTAGGTCTTGGTATTTACTGGATTGCCAGTTCAGTAGTAAGAAGTATCCAGCAGCTTCTGATAAACCGTCATCTGGACAAGATGAACATTGATGATCTGGTAAATGAAAATATGAGAAAGATGGAGGCGAAGAGAGCTAAAGAAGGACTTCCGCCTCAGAAGATTACCAATCAGGCACATCAGAGCGTCAAAAACATCAACAAGATCAATAAAGGTATGAGCGGTACTGACGAAAACAGCCGTGCAAAGAAGGTTGAAGAAGCTTACGAAAATGCATCACATGCAAAAGCAGGAAGCATCACAGCCAAAGCAAACATGGTCAGAGACTTTGAAGCACGGAATAAGAAGAAATAAGTAAGAAACAGGAAAGGAAGGCGGGGTTTTATCATGGGCGAATATATGCAGTTCTCAGCAAAAACCAAAAATGAGGCAATTACCAAAGCATGTATTGAACTGGGTGTATCCAGCGATCAGCTTGATATTCAGGTAGTGAGTGAAGGCAGCTCCGGATTTTTCGGAATCGGAAGCAAACCGGCGATCATCAAAGCTCGCAAAGTAGAAGAAAGTTCTGAAGAAAAAGAAATCGAAAAAATCGTGGATTCTGTTAAAATCGATGCTTTTAAAGAAGAAACTGCGAAAGAAGTACAGAAACCTGCAGTGAAGTCTGTTTCTAAAACACCGGAAATCAAAAAAGAATCCGGTGCAGAAAAGGCAAAAGAAGAAAGACAGCCAAAACCGGCTAAAGAAAAACTGGTCAAAGAAAAAGTTTTCAGAGAGAAACAAGTCAGAGAACAGAAGGAAAGACCTGCAAAAGAAAAACCGGTCAGAGCTGCAAAGGCAATAGAGATTATTACAGATCCGGAAGAAATCAAAGATATCGAAGAGAGAGCACTTGTATTCCTGAAAGATGTATTTGGTTCTATGGATCTCGGAGAAGTAACGATCACTTCCAAATACAACACAACAGACGGCTGTCTGGAAGTTGATTTCGAGGGCGAAGATATGGGAATCCTCATCGGTAAGAGAGGACAGACACTGGATTCCCTCCAGTATCTGACAAGCCTTGTTGTAAACAAAGGAAAATCCGATTACATCCGTGTAAAACTGGATACCGAAGATTACAGAAGACGCCGTAAAGAAACTCTGGAAAATCTGGCAAGAGGAATTGCCTACAAAGTCAAAAAGACAAGAAAACCGGTAGTACTTGAGCCGATGAATCCTTATGAAAGAAGAATCATCCACTCAGCACTTCAGGGAAACAAATTTGTTGAGACAGTGAGTGAGGGTGAAGAACCTTACCGTCACGTAGTTGTAAAATTAAAAAGATACTAATATATGATTTTAAAAGATGTTATTCTAGGTGAAAGCGTGAATAACACGTGCTTGACGTGTGCTTTTTACCTTGAATAACATCTTTCTTTTTCAGGAGGAAATATGGACGCTACAATTGCAGCAATTTCTACAGCTATGAGTGCTTCGGGTATCGGTATCGTCCGCATCAGCGGAGAAAAAGCAATGGATGTGATTGCGAACATTTACCGTTCCAAAAACGGCAAAAAAGATATCCGTGAAGCAGGAAGCCATACGATACATTATGGTTTTATATATGATGGAGAAGAAGTCGTAGATGAAGTATTAGTTATGATAATGAAAGGACCTCACACATATACAGGTGAGGACACTGTTGAAATAGATTGTCATGGCGGCGTATATGCCATGAAGAGAGTTCTCGAGACGGTACTGAAAAACGGTGCTATCATCGCAGAACCGGGAGAATTTACAAAAAGAGCATTCTTAAACGGAAGGCTGGATCTTTCGCAGGCGGAGGCAGTAATGGATGTTATTCAGGCCAAAAACTCAATGGCACTGAAAAGCTCTGTTGAGCAATTAAAGGGTTCTGTGCAGAAAGCAATCCGGGAGATCCGTGCAAGACTGCTGCATCAGATTGCTTATATTGAGACAGCACTTGACGATCCGGAGCATTTTGACCTTAACGGGTATCCACAGGAACTACTTGAAATTGTGGAAAAAGAGAGTGAAAATATAAGTGACCTGTTGAAAACTGCCGACGACGGAAGAATGATTCAGGAAGGAATCAAGACGGTTATCCTCGGAAAACCAAATGCGGGAAAATCATCGCTGCTTAATTTTCTGGTAGGGGAAGACCGTGCAATCGTTACAGAAATCGCAGGAACAACAAGAGATATTCTTGAGGAATATATATCACTGAATGGCATTACACTTCGAATGATTGATACGGCAGGTATCCGTGAGACAGAAGATATTGTGGAAAAGATTGGCGTCGGTAAAGCAAAACAGATGGCTGAGGATGCGGATCTGATCCTTTATGTGGTGGATTCTTCGCTTCCTCTTGATGATAATGACAGAGAAATCATGGAACTTCTTTCCGGAAGAAAGAGTATCGTGATCTACAATAAAACCGATCTGGAAGCCGCAGTGAGTATTGAAGAATTAAAAGAAAAAACAGGTAGTCCTGTCATTCCGGTATCCGTTGTGGAAGAAACAGGACTCAGACAGCTTGAAGATGAGATCAAGCGTATGTTTTTCCATGGAGAACTTTCTTTTAATGATGAGGTATATATTACAAATGCCCGCCATAAAGCAGCACTTGAAGAGGCGAAAGAAAGTCTGAGGCTGGTAAAAGAAAGTATTAACATGGGAATGGCAGAAGACTTTTTCTCCATAGATCTGATGAGTGCATACGAAAGCCTCGGACGCATCGTAGGCGAGTCAGTAGGAGAAGATCTTGTAAATGAAATATTCAGCAAATTCTGTGTAGGGAAGTAAGAAGGGAAGATAATAATGGAGAATAAAACACTGGAAAAAACCTGTGATATCGTAGTAGTAGGTGCAGGACATGCCGGATGTGAAGCCGCACTTGCCGGTGCGCGTCTGGGGCTTGATACAGTGATGTTTACGGTAAGCGTAGACAGTATTGCACTGATGCCGTGTAACCCGAATGTAGGCGGAAGCTCAAAGGGTCATCTGGTAAAAGAGCTGGATGCTCTCGGTGGAGAAATGGGTAAAAATATTGACAAGACATTTATTCAGTCAAAAATGTTGAACAAGTCCAAAGGTCCTGCTGTGCATTCCTTAAGAGCACAGGCAGATAAACAGGCATACAGTACAGAGATGCGAAAAACTCTGGAAAATCAGGAAAATCTGACCATCAAGCAGGGAGAAGTAACAGAACTTCTTGTCGAAGACGGAAAGATCACAGGTGTAAAACTGTATTCCGGAGCCATTTATCACTGTCAGGCAGTTGTACTCTGTACAGGAACTTATCTGAAAGCAAGATGCATCTACGGAGATGTCAGCAATTATACAGGCCCAAATGGTCTGCAGGCAGCCAATTATCTGACGGATTCCCTGAAATCTCTCGGAATCGAAATGTTTCGTTTCAAGACAGGAACACCAGCGCGAATTGCCGGAAATACCATCGACTATTCCAAGATGGAAGAACAGTTTGGTGATGAAAAAGTTGTGCCGTTTTCCTTTTCTACGGATCCGGAGTCGGTACAGATTCCGCAGAAATCCTGCTGGCTGACTTATACAAATGAAAAAACACATGAGATTATCCGTAACAATCTGGACCGTTCCCCGTTATATTCCGGAATGATTGAAGGAACCGGACCGAGATACTGCCCGTCCATCGAGGATAAAGTCGTTCGTTTTGCGGATAAAAACCGCCACCAGGTATTTATCGAACCAGAAGGACTTTATACGAATGAAATGTATATCGGCGGAATGTCCAGCTCACTTCCTGAAGATGTACAGGATGCCATGTATCATTCTGTTCCGGGGCTTGAACATGCAAAAATCGTAAAGAATGCTTATGCAATCGAATATGACTGCATCAATCCGCGTCAGCTCTATCCGACACTGGAATTTAAGAAGATCAAAGGTCTGTTCAGCGGCGGACAGTTTAACGGAAGCTCCGGATATGAAGAAGCTGCTGCACAGGGGTTGATTGCCGGAATCAATGCAGCAATGGAAATCAAAGGTCAGGAGCAGCTTGTACTGGATCGTTCCGAGGCTTATATTGGCGTGCTGATCGATGATCTTGTGACAAAAGAAAATCATGAGCCGTACCGAATGATGACCAGCCGTGCAGAATATCGACTGCTTCTGAGACAGGATAATGCCGATCTCCGTCTTCGCAAGAAAGGGTATCAGGCAGGGCTGATCGATGAAGAAACTTATCAGGCAGTTCTTCGAAAAGAAGAAGCCATTCAGAAAGAAATTGACAGAACCGAGCATGCAACGATCGGCGGAACACCACAGGTACAAAAACTTCTGGAAGAAAAGGGCAGCACACTTCTGAAATCCGGTACAACGATCGCCGAGCTGATCCGCAGACCGGAACTCAATTATGAAGATCTGGCACCAATCGATCCGGAAAGACCAGAGCTTCCGTGGGATGTGAAGCAGCAGGTGGAGATTAACCTGAAATATGAAGGATATATCAAACGTCAGCTCAAACAGGTAGAACAGTTTAAGAAACTGGAAGCAAAGAAAATTCCGGAAGATCTTGATTACGAAAAAGTAGGAAGTTTACGTATCGAAGCGAGACAGAAACTGGAACTATACCGTCCGATCTCCATTGGACAGGCATCTCGTATTTCCGGTGTATCACCGGCAGATATTTCCGTACTTCTGGTATATCTCGAACAGTACAGAAGAAATTCCTGAGAAAGAGAGGATAAGAATATTGGCTTATGATCTGAAAGTACTTGATAAAGGGTGTGAAGAACTCGGCATTACCCTGAATGAAGTGCAGAAACAGCAGTTTATTACATTTTATGAACATCTGGTTGAAAAAAACAAAGTCATGAACCTGACCGGAATCACAGAATTTCAGGAGGTGCTGGTAAAGCACTTTCTGGACAGCCTCGCCTGTGTGAAGGCTGTGGAAATGAACAAAATAAACAAAATCATGGATATCGGAACTGGTGCCGGTTTTCCAGGTGTTCCACTTAAGATTGCATTTCCGCATCTGGAAGCCTGCCTTCTGGACTCCCTGAAAAAACGTGTAAATTTTCTGGAGGAGACATTTGATCTTCTGAAGCTTGAAGACATCACGGCGATCCATGGACGTGCAGAAGAATTTGCAAAAAATAAATCGTACCGTGAACAGTATGATCTGTGCGTATCCAGAGCCGTATCCAATCTGGCAACTCTGTCAGAATATTGTCTTCCATATGTAAAGGTCGGCGGTCATTTTATTTCCTATAAATCCGGCACGGTAAAGGAAGAACTGCAGCAGGCAGAAAAAGCAGTAAAAATCCTCGGCGGTAAAATTCAGGATGTAGTTTATTTTAACCTTCCTGATTCTGAGATCCAGCGTTCTCTCGTCGTGATCGAGAAGATAAAAATGACGCCGGGACGCTATCCGCGCAAGGCAGGAACACCGTTAAAAGAACCTCTTGCGTAGGGTAAAATCAGCAATATTTATTTTCACAAAATCATCACAGATTTATCCTATTTTTATCACAACTTTCTCATAGAATATTCCAAGAGCAGACATAAGATCTGGCTCTAAAATGGAAGATGCTTCCAGGTACCCCCTATCTCTGTTTCACCTGGAGGTGTCTTTCATTTTGTATAGAGACAGAAATAATAAAACAATTATGTCAATGGAAAAGGAGGAGAGAATTGTGATTGAAGTAAACAATCTGGTCAAACGCTATGGAGATCATACAGCAGTTGACCACCTTTCTTTTAAAATAGAGAAGGGCAAAATCTACGGCTTTCTGGGGCCAAACGGAGCTGGTAAATCTACGACGATGAACATGATTACCGGTTATATAGCATCTACGGAGGGAACGGTAACCATTGACGGTCATGATATACTGGATGAACCGGAGCAGGCAAAAAAATGTATCGGCTATCTGCCGGAAATGCCGCCTCTTTATTTCGATATGACAGTGCTGGAATATATGAATTTCGTCGCTGATCTTAAAAAAATCCCAAAAGATAAAAAGAAATCCATGGTTGCAGAGGTCATGGAAATGGTAAAAATCACAGACATGAAAAACCGTCTGATCAAAAACCTTTCAAAAGGTTACAGACAGAGGGTTGGTCTTGCACAGGCAATTTTAGGATATCCGGAAGTGATAATTCTCGATGAACCTACAGTTGGTCTTGACCCGAAACAGATCATTGAAATTCGTGATCTGATCAAGAGTCTTAAGGAAAAACATACGGTAATTTTAAGTTCCCATATTCTTTCAGAGGTAAGTGCCGTCTGCGATTATGTACTGATCATTTCCCATGGTAAACTTGTTGCCAGTGATACACCGGAGAACCTCGGAAAACTTGCAGAAGGATCTAATACCCTGAATCTGATCGTAAAAGGTGAGAAAGACAAGATCCGTACAGCACTCGGACAGATTGAGGGTGTAAAGAATGTTACTGTAGCTGATGCAAAAGAAGAGCATGCATGGAATGTAACTGTTTCCACAAATGAGGACAGTGATGTCCGTGAAGAAGTATTCTTCAAAATGGCAGATGCGAAGTGTCCGATCCTTGAGATGCAGTCTAAGAAAGTATCTCTGGAGGAAATCTTCCTTGAACTGACTGAAGATGATAAAAAATCAAAGACTTCAGATAAAAAGATGGAAGTAAACAGTGCTGGGGAAGCTGAAAAAATCCTGGAAGCACAGAATGGAGAAACAGACAAAAAGGAGGGGGAAGATAAATGATCGCAGTATATAAAAGAGAACTGAGAAGTTACCTTACATCTATGATTGGCTATCTGTTCATATTTTTTATCCTGCTTCTGACTGGTATTTATTTTTCCGCATATCAGCTCGGAGCGTCATACCCACGTTTTGAATATACATTGAGTGCACTGACATTCGTATTTCTGATCAGTGTACCGATCCTTACCATGAGAGTTCTTGCAGAAGAACGTAAACAGAAAACAGATCAGCTGCTCCTTACCGCACCGGTATCTGTAGAAAAAATCGTTCTCGGCAAATATTTTGCACTGGTTACGATCTTTGCAATTCCGATGCTGGTCATGTGCTTTTATCCATTACTTATGACAAAATTCGGCACAGTATCTCTGGGTGCAGCTTATACGGCAGTCCTCGGATTTTTCCTTCTGGGCTGTGCAAACCTTGCAATCGGTGTGTTTATTTCATCGCTTACTGAAAGTCAGGTCATTGCGGCAGTGCTGACCTTTGTCATTCTGTTTGCTTTTTATATGATGAATGGCATTTCTTCTTTCTTCTCCGAAGGCGCAATGTCTACATGTATTACATTTGGACTTCTTATCCTTGCAGCAGCAATCATAATCTACACCATGATCAAAAACTTCCTGATCTCCGCAGTTGTCTGCGTGGTAGGAGAAATTGCACTTGTGATCGTTTATGTCGTGAATTCCAGCTTTTTCTCAGGCGGAATCCAGAAAGTACTGGATATTTTTAACCTGAGCAGCCATTTTGACAACTTTGCAAATGCAATTTTCGATGTAAAAGGAATTCTGTATTTTGTGTCTGTAATCGCAGTATGCTTATTCCTGACCGTACAGTCGATTGCCAAGAGACGCTGGAATTAAGGAGGTGGGAGACAATGAAATTTACAGATAAATTTAAAGCAAAGAAGACAGAAAATCAGGAAAATCCGGTAAACGAAGCTTCAAAGAAAGAAAAGAAACCTCTGAAGCAGAAGATCAAGGATTCCATGAACAAAAAGTATCTCAAAAATGGCTCCTACAGCGTAGTCATCAGTGCCATTTTTGTTGTGATCGTAATTGTAGTCAATATGATCGTCGGCTCACTTCCAACAAAATATACGGAGGTTGATGTCAGCAGCGAAAAGCTGTACAGCATCAGCGATGATACAAAGGATTTCCTGAAAAAACTGGACAAAGATATCACAATTTATCAGGTGGTTCAGAGTGGTTCCGAAGATGAAACCATCAAAAAACTTCTGGAAAAGTATGCTGAAGAGTCAGATCATATTAAAGTAGAGCAGAAAGACCCGGTAGTAAATCCGAAATTTACATCCGAATATACAAGTGACGATGTTGCTGCAAACAGCCTGATCGTTGTATGTGGTGACAGAAGCAAAGTGGTAAATTACAGCAGTATTTATGAATCTTCTATAGATTACAATACTTATCAGTCTACAACGACAGGATTTGACGGAGAAGGTCAGATTGACAGTGCCATTTCCTATGTAACATCAGAAGACCTTCCGGTGCTTTATACGCTGGACGGGCATGGTGAAAAAGAACTGGATTCCACACTTCAGGAGGATATCCAGAAGGCAAATATTGACATTAAGTCCCTGAATCTGATCACAGAAGAAAAAGTTCCGGAAGATGCGGCATGCCTGCTGATCAATGCACCTACTTCTGATATTTCCGAATCTGAAAAAGATGCAATTATTGATTATCTGGAAAATGGCGGAAAAGCCATGATCTTCTCTGATTATACAGAAGAATCTATGGAAAATTTTGATGCTGTTCTTGCAAATTATGGTGTGGAAAGAACAGATGGTATAGTGATCGAGGGCGATTCACAGCATTATGCACAGATGCCTTATTATCTGGTACCGACGGTCAACAGCACAGATGCAATCTCTGATTTTGCATCCAAAGGATATTATGTCCTGATGCCATATGCTCAGGGAATCAAACAGACAGACAATCTTCGTGATACTGTCACGGTCAACAGCCTTCTGACAACTTCTGACAGTGCATATTCAAAAGTAGATGTCAACAGTGGTTCAATTGACAAGACCGACGATGATATTGATGGTCCGTTTGACCTGGGTGTAAGTATTACAGAAACTTTAGATGATGACAAAGAAACTCAGATTGTTTATTATACAAGTTCCAATCTCATGGACAGCCAGATCAACCAGATGGTATCCGGCGGAAACGAACAGATGATCATGAGTTCTCTGAACTGGATGTGCAGTTCTGATGAAACTTCTACCATTTCTATTCCGTCCAAAAACCTGCAGATTTCCTATCTGACACTGACTGCTTATGATGTAAGCTTCTGGAAAATTATGGTAATGGGAATTATCCCGGTTATTTTCCTTGTCATTGGATTTATGGTATGGCTGAAAAGGAGAAAAGCATAATGAAGAAAAAAACAGTCAAACTTGTTTCTGCAGTTGTGGTGCTTGGTGTGGCATGCGGTGCTTATGTCGGTGTGAATTCTTATGTTTCTTCACAGGAAGCAAAAGAGGCCGAGGAAGAGGATAAGAGCGTTGATCTTACAAGCCTTAAAGCAGATGAGGTGACAGCAGTTTCTTTTAAAGCAGATGACGCAGATGTAGAATTTGATAAAAAAGATGATAGCTGGACAGAAAAATCAGATGCAGATTTTCCGGTAAATCAGGATACTGTGGATGATGCAGTTAAGGGAGTTGCTTCCCTTACTGCAGATCAGGAGATTTCGGATGTTGAGGATTTGAGTCAGTATGAGCTGGATGATCCGCAGAATACGATTACACTGACAACAGCAGATGGAGATACAACACTTCAGGTTGGCATGGAATCTTCAAATAATCAGTATTACGTGAAGATGGAGGACGATGATAAGAATGTCTATCTGGTATCAAGTACATCATTGGAGCCTTTTATGGGAGGATTATATGATTTTGCCGAGAGCGGTACATTCCCATCTGTTACTTCTGCAACAATCACAGATGTAAAGGTTGACAAAGAAGATGGATATGAACTTACGCAGGATGCAGATAATCTGTTCTGGAATGTCTCTGATGGAAAAGATACAGAAAAGGCAGATACAACGAAAGCAGGAAATGTGACATCGGCAATTGGTTCTTTTGCGTATGACAAATTCGTAGATTACAACTGCACGGATGATGCAAAATATGGATTTGACGATCCGTATGCTGTAGTTACAGTGAAATACACTGAGGAAGAAGCAGTGGAAAGCGATGAAGAAGATGCTGACAGCGAAGAGAGCACAGAATCTTCAGAAGAAAACACAGATGCAGATTCTGATACTGCAGAAAGTGCTGATGCATCAGAAGAAGATTCTTCCGAGGATGAGCAGGAGACCCGGACGGTTGAGAAGACACTTACCATCTATGTGGGAGATGAGACCGGTGATGACCGTTATGTAAAAGTAGATGACAGCAAAGAAGTATACACAATCACCAAAGATTCCCTGACAGATATCCTTGACAGTACAATATCTGATTTTTACAGCCTGACCGTAAATTATGTATCCGTGAATGATCTGGATTCACTGGAAATAAAGAGTGATGACGGAGATCACACAGTTGACGTTGTAAGGGAGACAGCTAAGGCTGAGGATGAAGAAGAGTCCGATACTGATACAGATACATCAGATGAGAGTTCTGCTGATGTAGATTCCTCTGACGAAACCACTTCAGATACTACAACGACTTCATATGAGCTGGACGGAGAAGAACTCGATGAATCGGCATTTACGACCTTCTACAACAAACTCATCAATATGACTGCACAGGAGCGTCTTACCGAGGAATATACTCCGGATGGTGAGGCAGCATATACATTCCTCTTCAAAGATACAGATGGAAATGAAACTACTGCAGAATATTATGAGTATGATACAAACTTCTATGCAGCAGTCGTAGGAGATAAGGTTTATCTGGTAAATAAGATGAACGTAAAAGAACTGAATGACGCTTATCAGGATATGATAAATCGTTGAATACTTCCCCCGCGAGTTGCCCGCGGGGGATTTTTTTGATAAAATGAATCTGATTTTACTACAAGTGAGGAACGAGAAATGTTATATTTTGTAAATGACTATTCAGAAGGTGCACATGAAAAAGTTCTTCAGCACCTGATTGACACCAATATGAAACAGCTTTCCGGTTATGGAACAGACCATTACTGTGAAACAGCTAAGGAAAAGATAAAGAAAGCATGCGGCTGTGAGGACGCAGAAGTCTATTTGCTGACAGGCGGCACACAGACCAATCAGATTGTCATTGACACCATGCTGGCACCGTATGAGGGCGTTGTAGCGGCTCACACGGGACATGTCAGCACACATGAAGCCGGTGCAATCGAATTTACCGGACATAAAGTACTGGAGCTTCCGGAAAAAAACGGTAAGATCTGTGCATCAGACCTTAAAGAACTGGTAGAAACATTCTATGGAGATGATAACCATGAGCATATGGTATTTCCGGGAATGGTCTATATTTCACATCCGACAGAATATGGAACTTTATACAGCAAAAAAGAGCTGGAAGAGCTTTCTTCCGTGTGCAGAAAATATAAGCTGCCGCTTTTTCTCGACGGAGCAAGACTGATTTATGGCCTTGTCAGTAAAGAGACAGATGTGACACTGCATGATATTGCCAGGCTTTGTGATGTATTTTATATCGGCGGAACAAAAGCCGGACTGCTTTGTGGTGAAGCGGTTGTCTTTACCGGAAAATGTATGCCAAAACATTTTCTCACACGTGTAAAACAGCATGGCGCACTTCTTGCAAAAGGCAGACTCCTTGGCGTGCAGTTTGATGCACTTTTTACAGATGACCTCTATCTGGCAATCGGCAAAAATGCCATCGAGACGGCAGCAGTCCTGAAAGAAGGCTTAAAGAAAAAAGGATATCAGTTTTTTATTGATTCACCGACAAATCAGCAGTTTGTTGTACTCGAAGAATGGAAGAGTTAAAAAAGGACGTACAGTTTGGTTTCTGGGAAAAAGCTGACGATTCGCATACAGTGGTCAGATTTGCAACCAGCTGGGCAACCAGAATGGAAGATGTACAAAAACTTCTTTCTTTGTTATAGATTGTAAAAAAACTTTTTTTAGCGTATAATAAAGCTACTCAGGTGATAAAAAGGGAGGTAGAACATGAACAAGCACAGTAAACGACTGCTTACTCTTGTAGCACTGGCGACAACAACAACTGCCACGATCCATATTATAAATAAAGTAATTGCAGCATCCGCCTGTCTTAAGGAAATGCTGGATACAGATGTCAGAAACTATTATCATTGGCGTTTTGGCGATATTTATTATACAAAAAAAGGTAAAGGAAGCCCGATTCTTCTGATTCATGATATGCTTCCGGGTGGTTCCGGATATGAATGGACCAGAATCGAGGATGAACTTTCGCTGGAGCATACCGTATACAATCTGGATCTTCCGGGATGCGGACGTTCTGAGAAGCCGGGCATGACTTATACAAATTTTGTTTATGTTCAGGCAATCTGTGACTTTATTAAAAATGTAATCGGAGAAAAAACGGATGTCATTGTAAATGGATATTCCGCTTCCTTTGTAGTTATGGCATGCCATAACGAAAAGACATTGTTTGATAAGATCATGATGGTGAATCCGGTCAGCCTTGCCAGTCTGAAGCAGATGCCTGGCAGGAAAGAAAAGCTTCTGCGCAAATGTCTGGAGATTCCGGTATTCGGAACACTGGTTTATCATATGGTTGTATCAAGAAGTGCAGTCAATGATGACTTTATTGAGAACTATGCATTTGATCCGTTCCATCCGGATCGGGAACTTCAGGATGCATATTATGAAGCTGCTCACAGAGGCGGATGCTATGCAAAGAATGTATATGCAAATAAAGCTTCAAAATATATGAACATTGATATTACCCGGGGCCTCAAAGAGATTGACAACAGCCTTTATATCGTAGAAGGTGAAGCGGAAAATAATGGTGAAGCGATCGTAGAAGCTTACCAGAATGTCAATCCGTCTGTAGAGGTTGCGACACTTAAAGAAACGAAGCATTTCCCACATGTAGAAGTTCCGGAACAGTTCCTGGAGCAGGTTGGAATTTTCTTCTGAAATTAATACAGTAAAATGTCATAAGACAAGAGTATAGATAGCCCACAGCAGATGCTGTGGGCTTTGTTCTAATTAAGAATATATCAGAATTGCGAGTCATTCATTGAGACTTGGTTAATGATAATCATTAAGCATCGGCAATGGGGGTAATCTGTGTACCGATGCCAGAAATCTATTAGAAGCGATTATCCCTGCCGTTTGTATTTGGAAACAGCAAGGATCAGTGCGAGCAAAGCAAGAGTAAACATGATTTCGATTCCCATGGATTTCCAGATATCAACAGCAATTTTACCGGAGACGACATGATACCGGGAAAGAGTCTCGTTGATGCTTTCATACCAGTAAACAGGCAGAAACTGTGCAATCTTAAGGACTTTTTTATCCATGATATTTATTGGAACAAAGACACCTGACAGGAAACACATGCCAAGGGAAACGATGTTTGTGATTCCATTGAGCATGTTGTTGTTTTTCATAAAAAGGCCAATCAGATATGCCAGTGAAAGTGCAATTGTCAGCATAAGGAAGGTATTTAACAGGTAATACCCCAGAACTTTGGAAGTCAGGAGTTCGTTCCCATACATAATACCGGCACCGGCGACTACTATCAGCCAGAGAACCAAACTGATTGTAAACATGGCAAGCAGACCTTCGAGGTTCTGTCTGCGGGTGGAGATGGCAGATGCCAGCATACGTTTTTGTATATCCTCTTTTCGGAATGCCAGAAGGATATAGCCCATGGAGTAGCACAATACGGCCAGAAACAGATATGGAATATAACGGAAATAATACGTATATCCCGGCGTTTCGATTGTTGTTTCATCGTCCTGATACATGGTAACTTCCGAAGCAGACTGTTCAAGCGCAGCAGAGGCGGCTTCTTTCTGTGAAAATCCGGCAGCAGTATAAGTGCGGATGGAATTCAGCCATACATTTATCTGCTGGTCGACATAAAAAGAAGAATAGGATCCGGGTACTTTTGTGACAGAAAGCGGGTTTTCGTCTACAATACAGGTTTCATAAAAATCTTTCGGAATCTGCACGATATATTCTGCATTTCTGTAAAAAAGTTCCTCTTGCATCACTGTAGGTTCTGCGGAAATCTCATATACATTATGGATGGTTTTAAGATAATCCGTGAGTGCGTGAGAAAGTGTGCTGTCATCCTGATCTGCGATGGCAAGGTCGATCCGCGTCTTTTCAAAATCTTCCAGATGATCCTTTTTGGCGGATGCCTGAAGTGCCATGGCAATCGAAAAGAAAATCACCAGATAGATGCTGACCAGACCAATATTATTTTTTAATATTTTCATATAACACTTAAATACTGTCATATCGATTCCTCCTGATCAGTAAAAATGAGGCAAAAACAAGTGCAGCACTCATGACTGCCAGTGTCAGTACATTTCGATAGTAGCGAGTCGGATCATCGTATACATTAATGCAGTAAAATGCATCCGAGATAAGTGCAGCAGGATTGATGCGGTTGATGATTGGAAAATGCTTTTCTACCGAATCTTTCATCGAACTGTTCATCAGGCCTGAGAGAAAACTGCAGACCATGGAAATGGCGAGGATAACAGATACTTTGATGCCCTCACTCATTTTGCTGAGGCTGCCTACAAACAGACCTATGGAGACACCGATGAGGCTTCCGAAAAGAGAAATAAGAAGCATTTTTCCTATCTGTCCCTGGAAGTCAAGTTTCAAAATGTTTCGCAGATAAATAAGCAGGATAATGACGTCTGCATATCCGATCAGGAAAGATGCAATCTGCTCGGATAAGATCAATTTCAGCTTGTGGGTAGGAGTGACACAGCGCCTTGCCGCCAGAGCCGTTAAATTGGCCTGTAATGTGATTGCGGAGCCAAAGCCGATAAAACATCCATAGAGACATGCCATTGCAATCAGAGCGTAAAAAAACTGCGAATTCCCGTCAATTGTTTTTCCGCCCAGAGAAACCTCCTGAACCAGATTGCGAGTGTCTATCATCTGTGTAAGTCCGTTCAGAAGCCCGGATGGATGAGTTTTCAAAATCGTCCGTATGGTGTGCAGACTGTTGTTATAACTTTCCAGAATGGACTGTAGAATGCTTTCCGGGATTCCGTGTGCGTTGATCGTCAGGGAAGGCGTCATACCGGTATAATAAATTCCGGAGATTTCTTTGTTTTTCAGGGCTGCAAGAGCCTTTTGCTCTGTCAGTTCATGTATGTTGATCAGATCTGAGTCACTTTTTTGCACCTGTTCAAGATAAAAATCAAATAATGGATTGCTGGTTGTTTCTCTTACCAGAGCCACCTGTACCGTCTCAAAATCGGCATCATTGAGATTTCCGAAAGCAAAAAAGAAAAAAGTGCCGAGTATCAGAGGAAAAACAAGTGGCCAGAAAGTCATATTAAAATTCCGGAGTTTTACCAGAATGTTATATTTTATTAAATGCAGCATAAGAAATCCTTTCTGTAATCATTAATTATACAAAATAATGCATAAATATACATCATGTATTTCTCTTTATATGCCTGAAAAACCATTAATCGCGAAGCTGTTTTCCGGTGATTTCCAGAAAAACATCGTTCAGCGTCGGAAGCTCGGAAAATACTCTTCCGAAGGTGATATCCTGACTTTGCAGATAATTCAGAAGACGAATCAGATTATGTTGTGCACCGGTGCAACGGAGTACAAGAATCTGATTTTCATAATGCAGATCAAATACATGAGGAAGACTGCGGATATCCCGCAGATGTTTTTCCTCCAGAAGAATTGCTTCTACGGTGATAGTTTCGCCGGTCTTGATCATTTTCTTTAATTCTTCGGATGTACCGGAAGCAATGACCCGACCATGGTCCATAATCGCGATGCGAGTGCAGATCTGTTCAATTTCTTCCATGTAATGTGAAGTATAGATGATCGTTGATCCCTGCGCATTCAGCTTTTGAATACCTTCGAGGATTTTATTACGGCTTTGCGGGTCGACGGCCACAGTTGGTTCGTCCATGATGATAAGACGTGGTTTGTGGGCAATTCCACAGGCAATATTCAGCCTGCGAAGAAGACCGCCGGACAACTTTTTCGGGCGCATTTTGCAATAATCTTCAAGTCCTGCAAATTGGACAGCATCATCAACCAGTTTTTTACGTTTCTTTTTATCGGAAACATACAGACCACAGAAATAATCGATGTTTTCATACACGGTCAGTTCGTCAAAAACAGCAACGTTTTGCAGTACGATCCCAATCTGCTGTTTTGCCTGATAATTGTCAGGTGTCATAGGCTGTCCAAAAATTTCAATGGTTCCCTTATCATATTTCAAAAGGGAAAGAAGACAGTTGATAGCAGTTGTCTTCCCTGAGCCGTTCGGTCCGAGCAGCCCGAAGATCTCACCTTCATGAATATCCAGGCTCAGGTGGTTGAGTGCAACCAGATCACCGTATCTTTTTACCAGATTTTCTATATGGATCATAAGAATCCCTCCAGTTAAATAGTTACTTTCACATAGTAATATCAGGAATATAAACGTCGTTTATGAGAATATGAAGGCTTTTATACCTGATAACTACAGTATAAAATAAGATGCGTTCAATACCAAGTGTAAGATGTCACAAGAAAAACATGACATTTGTCACTTTGAGAGGTATGGAATATGTTATATTATTATAACAACGGGAGGAGAGAAATGGGATATTTTCAGGATACGGGAGTATTGCTGCTGTATTGTATGACTGCATTATTCTGGATAAGTGCAGACAGAAAGTTTATATTTGCACTGCTTTATGCGCTTGTCCTTTTGTGCGGAGAATATGTTCTGGAACACAGGATGACAAAGATTCTGGGTTGCGTGGCGTTTGTCGGGACTTCGATTCTTATCCCTGAACTTGTAGTATTTTATCCAGTGATGGGATATGCTTTGCTTAAAGAAAAAAGCCGGGTAGCAGCATTGACCAGTATGATTACAGGTGGTGTGATACTGACAGAAAATACATATTTGCAAAATGGGATGCTGCTGAATGTTGCCTTTGGCTGTCTACTTGCAGTACTTTTGGAAAGAAAAACGGAAAAGTACGATAAATTGGATAGAGAATTTCGGAAAACAATTGATGATGGAGAAGAAAAAACACTTCTTCTGGCAGAAAAAAACAGAGCTCTGATAGAAAAACAAAATTATGAAATATATGCGGCGACACTCCGTGAAAGAAACAGAATTGCAAGGGAAATCCATGATAATGTGGGACATGTACTTTCGCGTACAATACTTCTGACAGGGGCTGCGAAGGCTTTAAATAAGGATCAGAACCTGGAACCGATACTCGATGGACTGGACGATTCGCTTAATTCTGCAATGGACAGTATTCGTTCAAGTGTGCATGATTTACATGATGAAGCGGTTAATCTGCAGGAAAGTATAAAGGGAATTATTCGGGACTTTAAATATTGCGAAGTTGAATTAAAATACGATATGTCCAATAAAGTGACCAGTAATGTAAAATATTGTCTTATTGGAATTGTAAAAGAAGCACTTTCAAATGTAATGAAATACAGTGGTGCGACTTATGTAAAAATAATGGTAAGAGAACACCCGGCATTATACCAGTTGTGCGTGGAAGATAATGGACATGGATGTGCAGATAATATGAATAAAACGACGGGAATTGGTTTGAAAAATATGCAGGAAAGGGTGTCCACACTGAATGGAACGCTACGGATTGAGAGTGAAAAAGGTTTTCGGATTTTTGTAGTGATACCGAAAGAAATGCAGTAAATGAGGAGTTTGTAATGAAAATAGTAATTGTAGATGATGATTGTCTGGTTACAGGGGCATTAAAGACGATTCTGGAAGTGAATGAGGATGTGGAAGTGTTAGCGACTGGAGCAGACGGAAAAGAGGCCTGTGAGCTTTATGAAAGGTATGAGCCGGATGTGCTTCTTATGGATATTCGAATGGAGAAAATGGACGGTCTGGAAGCATCCCGGAGTATTTTGTCCAGGTATCCAAAGGCAAATATTCTGCTTCTTACCACTTTTTCCGATGACGAATATATAGTAAAAGCCTTGCGACTTGGTGCAAAGGGATATCTTCTGAAACAGGATTATGGCAGTATTCTGCCTGCACTTCGGGCGGTTTACTGTGGGCAGACAGTATTTGGGACAGAAATAGTTTCCAGGATTCCAGACCTTTTGCAGGGAGAAAAGAAGTTTGATTATGGAAAATATGACATTAATGAGAGAGAATTTGAGATGATAGAGCTGATCGCAAATGGATACAGCAATAAGGAGATTGCGGCAGAGCTTTTCCTGAGTGAAGGAACCGTGCGGAATTATCTGAGCATGATTCTGGAAAAACTGCAGCTGCGTGACCGTACACAGGTGGCAGTTTTTTATTACCAGCATAAATAGGAGCGACAGAAGATGAACATACAGAAAATTGGAGACCGGACAGCAGAGCTTTTGAATTTATATTATAACAATGAGATAGAGCCTTTTTTGAACTCTTGTCATGAGGATGTTCTTTGGATAGGACCTGCAGACAGGCAGGTGATCCGCGGAAGAAAAAATCTGGTAGATGCTTTTCACGCTGAGAAACACGA
>ERZ773103.2094-NODE-2094-length-19344-cov-3.897869_pt1 | contig 19344 bp, 15 predicted proteins | sample MGYA00511118_ERZ773103 | MGnify/ENA primary metagenome ERZ773103 (study PRJEB29015, sample SAMEA2737821) | human gut metagenome | biome: human gut; feature: human-associated habitat; material: faeces | place: China | collected 2012 ... | reverse complement strand
CTGGATCCGACAGCTTTTGAAGTGGCAGACCTTTATAAGACATCTGTATGCCCTCTGGCGAAGGTGATGCGGCGTGAACTGAAGAAAAGAGGAATTAAGAAACTGAAGGTGGTGTATTCAAAAGAAAAAGCACTGACGCCGATCGATGAGACGGAAAACAGCTGCAGATCACATTGTATTTGTCCTCCGGGGAGTGCAAGGACATGCACGCAGAGACGTCAGATACCGGGAAGTACAGCCTTTGTGCCATCTGTTGTCGGACTGATCATAGCCGGCGAGGTCATTAAGGATCTGACAGTACGCTGAAGCGGAGGAAGGCTTTATAGCACTTTTTTTCTCTAAATTATGGCATATAAGGTATAAATGTGGTATACTCAATATACCTTTTGGGTTATCCCGGCGGGAAGAAACGCCCGGATTGAATAATAGAGGAAAGGATAAGTTTATGCTGAATGAAGAGAAAATCCGCTGGATGACCAGAGCTTCTATTTATGAGAAGCGTCAGGGACATACGGATCTTGAACGAAATGAATATTTTCTTGGTGATTATGTCAGACTCCATCTGATGAAGAACATGATTGGTGTGACGGTTGCCTATATTCTGATGGTAGGACTCTATGCGGTTTGCAAGATTGAGGATATATTCGCATTAGCAGCGAATATGCAGTTGATGGTGTTCCTGAAGGAAGTACTGCTTGTTTACCTGATTCTTGCGCTTATTTATACGGGTATTGGTATTATTTATTATGCATGGCAGTATCAGTCAAGCCATAAACAGTTAAAGAAGTATTATCGCATACTGCGCCATATTGACCAGTGCGGTGAGAAGAACAGCCGATCACAGGAGGATAAGAGATGACGGAGATTTTTGTGATGAGGGACAGAATCAATCGCTTTGTGAAAGAATACGAGACATGGTTCCTGATCATTGCCAAGTTTATAGGAATGATGTTTGTTTTCAGTTGTGTCAATTCACAGCTTGGATATTTTGAAGCTTTGAACAATCCGATGGTCAATATATTGCTGGCATTGATCTGCTCGATTATTCCGGGCAGTTTTTCGGTATTTATCGTGGCAGCAGTTATTGCAGCACATATGGTGAAGCTGTCCGTTTTGCTTGCTGTTCTGACAGTTGTGGTTATGCTCATCGTGTATCTGATGTTTTTGAAGTTTGCACCGGGACAGAGTGTTGTGTTGCTGGCGGTGCCGGTACTGATGCAGTACAATCTTCATTATATGATCCCGATCCTGGCAGGTATGTATTTTTCACCTTATGCGGTTGTTCCGGCAGTAATCGGTCTGTTTATGGTGAAGTTTCTGGGATATGCATGTGCGGCTGTATCCATGACAGGTACAGGCATGTCCATCAACCTTGAAGGTGCGACAGAAGCCATCAGTACGATTTTCGGTCAGTTAGCCGATGACAAGTCTATCTGGGCTTATGCCATTGCGGCAGCAGTGACGATGACGGTTGTTTATCTGATCAGTCAGTTATCCTTTGATTATGCCTGGTATGCAGCGATTGTGGCCGGTGCAGCAGCAGAGATCATTGTTACGTTTTTCTGTGCAGCGGCATTTGGAATAGAGCTGAATATAATCATGACGAACGTGGGTATCATCATTGGTACTTTACTGGCAGTATTTTTGCAGTTTATGAAATGTGCTGTAGATTATTCCAGAAAAGAATATATACAATTTGAAGATGACGATTATTATTATTATGTAAAGGCTGTTCCGAAGATTTTCATATCGGAACCGGAGAAGAATGTTGTGAAGATGAATTCCAGGAAGAAGGCGTTTGCATCCAAAGAGGTGCAGGCATCGAAGGATCATGAGGAATAGTTAACGGGAATCAGTGAAAGACAGGGGGGATATGAAATGAATAACTGGATGAAATCATTGACGAATATTGGATTGCCGCAGTCGTTTCATATTACCTATATTGTTGAAATTCTTATCCTCACAGTTATTATTTATGAACTGTTGATATGGGTCAAGAACACCAGAGCCTGGACACTTCTGAAGGGCATTGTTGTCGTGACGGTTTTTGCCCTGGGTTCCTATTTCTTTCATCTGACAACACTGACATGGATCATGTCGAAGACCGCAGGTGTGCTTGTGACGGTTGTTGTGATTGTTTTTCAGCCTGAGCTTAGACGTGCATTGGAACAGCTGGGAAGAAAGAATATTATCTTCTCTATTTTCGGTCCGGCAACGGTGCGTGCAGAGGAGGACAGGAGAAGTCTGGACAAGATCAATTCCGAAATTGTACGTGCCGTATATGAGATGGGCAAGGTCAAAACCGGTGCGCTGATCGTTATGGAGAAGCAGGTGATTCTCAATGAATATGAGCGTACGGGTATTCCCATTGATGCACAGATATCCAGTCAGCTGCTGATGAATATTTTTGAACATAATACACCGCTCCATGATGGTGCGGTATTTATAAGGAACCAGCGAATTGTAGCGGCGACCTGTTATCTGCCGCTGAGTGACAATATGGAACTTAGTAAGGAGTTGGGAACAAGACATCGTGCCGGCGTTGGCATCAGTGAAGTCTCCGATAGTCTGACGATTATTGTTTCGGAAGAAACCGGTGCAGTTTCAATTGCGGAAGGCGGATTGCTGAAGCGGGATGTTGGACAGGATGAATTGAAGAAGAAACTTTCAGAGATTACACAGGGAATAGAAGAAGGCAAACGTAAAAAGCTGATGGGAAGGATTAAGAATGAGAGAAAGACTGACGCATAATTTTGGTTTGAAACTTCTGTCATTGGCTCTTGCAATTCTGGTATGGATTGTCGTTTTAAGCATTGAAGATCCGGTGTATACCCGTGAATTTTCAGATATCAGCGTGACGGAAGTGAATGGAGATCAGATCACTGAAGCAGGTAAGGCCTACAGCTATGTAGGCGGCAATACAGTCAGTGTCAAGGTCAAGGGAAAGACCTCGGTGGTCAATCGATTGTCGAAGGATGATCTTCTGGCAGTGGCAGATCTTTCCACACTGTCGATTACAGGTGCGGTCATGGTGGATGTCTCATGTCCGAAATATCCGAGTCTTGAGATCACACCAATTGGAAGCAGCACAGCACTCAAGGTTGAAATAGAAGATCTGGTTGAGAAGTCGTTAAATGTCAAAGTGAATACGAATGGCAAGGTTTCTGAGGGCTATTATATCGGTCAGGGTGTGGCAACACCGAATATGGTTACAGTATCCGGTCCTGAGTCGGTGGTCAATAAGATTAACGAGGCCAGTGTCAATGTCAGCATAGGCAGCGGTAATACAACGGATGTGACGACGAATACGACGCTGAAACTGCTGGATCAGAGCGGGGATGAGGTATCGAGTTCTACATTGAATATTTCACAGACCGATATCAGCGTCACTGTGCCGATCTATGAAACGAAGACGGTGCCGGTGGACTTTGGTGTAACGGGACAGGTGGCGCATGGATACAGGATGGTTTCGGCAGCCTATGAACCGAAAGAGGTGACTGTTGCCGGAAGAAAGGAAGATCTGGACAAGATCAGTCAGGTAACACTGAAGGATTATGATATTTCAGGCAAGAACAGCAAGGTGGAAGATTCCATATCGATTGTACAGAATCTTGCCGAGCAGCTTCCGGATGGTGTTGTATTTACGGATAAGGAAGCAACAGTTGCATTGGTTGTGGATATTCAGCAGATTACAGAGACATCCTTTGAACTGCCGCTGAGCAAGATATCGCTGAAGGGCAGTAATACAGCCTATACTTATCAAAAGAGCGGGCCAGGTTCTTCTGATAAGGCAGTAACATTGAAAGTTAAAGGAATATCCAGTGAGATTAACAGTCTGACAACAGATAATCTGACAGCGCTGATCGATGTGAGCAATTATGGTGAGGGAGAATATGACCTGCCGCTGACGGTTATCTTTGATGATAATTTGGAACTGGCCGCAGATGCATATGTACATGTGGTGATTTCTAAGACCAGTGATGAATAGAAAATAGGATATTGAGGGAGGCACTGAAGATGGTAAGTGTAGAACTGCAGCTTCAAAACCCGTCGGGACTTCATCTGAGACCTGCAGGTATTCTGTGTAAAGCCGCAACAAAATTTCAATCGCATATTACAATAACGACAGCAGACGGAACAGAGGCCAATGCCAAAAGCGTACTGAGTGTTCTGTCAGCCTGTGTCAAATCAGGGGATAGGATAACGCTGTCTTGTGACGGTAACGATGAAAACGCAGCCCTGAAAGAACTGGAACTGGTTATCAGAGAACGACTCGAAGAACTATAAATCCGTAAGCGGAAAGCTCATACGCATCGGTGCGGGAATAAAAATGATCGGGTTATCTATCATTTGAATAAAAATACATATTGTATTGAGCAAATAGTACTCGGATAGGAGAGGCCGAATAAAATGTTCAGTCACAGGTGCTTCAGCACTTATCGAAACGGAGCGGAGATTTAGTAGCGGAAGCGGCCAGTGATGAACATTTTGTTCGGCCTTTCCTTGTGAATATCCGGGCGGCACACCGCATTTTTATACACAGAATATTGACAGATGCACTTTTTTTTGCTAAAGTAATGTTTAGACGAAGTTCGTCTGGAAATAGATTGAAAAGGAATGAAAGACATGGGGTTAGTATTTTAAGTCCGACATTGTTTAAGTTAATTGTATATGGAGTGGTCCTTCGACTCCGTCGCTCATAGATCGTAAGATAACTAACGGAGATGCAGCAGAAAGATCCGCAGATAGTTAAAGCTGATGGAATTCCTTGGCTTTATTTTCATGCGCAAATACAGTGATTAACGGAGGAATATAAAATGTTAAATTATAAGAGATATAAGAGAGTACCTGTAGTTCATTATCCGGAGAGACAGTGGCCGGACAAAGAGATCCAGAAGGCACCGATCTGGTGCAGTGTCGATCTGCGAGACGGCAATCAGGCACTGATCGAGCCAATGGTTGTTGAAGAGAAGATTGAATTTTTCAATTTGCTTGTGAAACTGGGATTCAAGGAAATCGAAGTCGGTTTCCCGGCAGCTTCTCAGATTGAATATGATTTCCTGAGAACACTGGTTGAGAGAAATCTGATTCCTGATGATGTCAAGGTTCAGGTCCTGATCCAGTGCAGAGAGCATCTGATCAAGAGAACATTTGAGGCTATTCAGGGATGCAAGAATGTCATTATCCATATTTACAATTCCACATCCACCTTGCAGAGAGATGTGGTCTTTAATATGGGTCGTGAAGAGATCAAGCAGATTGCAGTTGATGGTACGAAGATGGTGAAGAAGTATATGGAAGGCTTTGACGGCAATATCCAGCTTCAGTATTCACCGGAGAGCTTTACAGGTACAGAGCTTGATTTTGCGCTGGATATCTGTGAGGCAGTCAAGGAAGTATGGCAGCCGACTGTGGAGAATCCGATCATCTTCAATCTGCCTGCAACAGTTGAGATGACAACACCGAATGTCTATGCAGACCAGATTGAATGGATGTCCAGACATTTTACAGAGCGTGACAAGATTGTGCTGAGTATTCATCCGCATAACGACAGAGGCTGCGGTGTGGCTGCTTCTGAACTGGCATTGCTGGCTGGTGCAGACAGAATTGAAGGTACATTATTTGGAAACGGTGAACGTACAGGTAATGTCGATATTCTGAACATTGCTTACAATATGTTTTCACAGGGTATTAATCCGGAACTGGATATTGAGAATGTCAATGAGATTATAGATGTATATGAGAGATGTACCAAGATGGATATTGATCCGCGTCATCCATATGCAGGCAAGCTGGTCTTCACAGCATTCTCAGGTTCTCATCAGGATGCCATCAACAAGGGACTTCATGCGATGGAACAGAGAAATTCCGAGTATTGGGAAGTTCCATATCTGCCGATCGACCCGGCAGATCTTGGAAGAGAGTACGAACCGATCGTTCGTATTAACAGTCAGTCCGGAAAGGGCGGCGTAGCCTTTGTTATGGATCATTACTATGGTTTCAAACTCCCGAAGGTGATGCACAAAGAGCTGGCTGATGAGATTCAGTTACTTTCTGAGCGTCAGGGTGAAGTATCACCGTCACAGATCATGGACAAGTTCAGAGAGATGTATATCAATGCAAAATATCCGTTGCATTTCAAGAAGATGCGCGCAGAAGATATTTCCGAGACAACAGAAGGCTACGATACAAAGGTTGTTCTGACTTATACATTCAAGGATGAGTTAAAGACCATCGAAGGCTTCGGCAATGGGCCAATTGATGCAGTTAAGCATGCACTGTGCAACCAGGGTGGTTTCAATACCAAACTGACAATGTACGAGGAGCATGCATTGACAACCGGTTCCGATTCTCAGGCTGCATCTTATATTGAACTGATGAATTCAGAAACAGGCGAGAAAGCTTTCGGTGTTGGTATCAGTTCCAACATCACACGTTCCTCTGTAAGAGCGATTTTCAGCGCGATGAACAGACTGTTCTTCAGAAAGAAATAAAGTATTGCAGTCATGAAGGCTGCCGTCATATAACAGGTGACGGCAGCCTTTTTATACGGTTATTTTGTAACAAAAAATTAAATTTTTGTTACAAAATAACTTTAAAAATGTTAAAGGGTGTGATAGAATAGTACCAGTTGGTGTGATACAAATTGAAATAAAACGATATGTATCGATGAAAATACATAACGGAGAAGGACGGAAAGGCAAGTGAGTATAAAACGTATGAAGAAGAAGCTATTAGCAATGTTGATGATTATGTTGATGTGTATCCCATTATCAGGAACTGTCACTGCGAATGCAGCCAGTTCTGATTATCGGTCCTGGGCACAGTGGGATTCGGAATGGGGAAGCATTCATTTAGGCAAGAGCCAGTATACCATGAAGTCATCAGGATGTCTGGTTACAGCTATTGCAATGTTGATTTGTCATACAGGCAGTGCAGATGCATCCTCCTTTAATCCGGGAACATTGGTTACCTACTTGAATAACAACGGCGGTTTTACATCAGATGGTTCTTTGTATTGGGGCAAGGTATGCGGCGCAGCAGACAACTTTACGCTGTATAACAGCCGAGTGAGTCTGGCGAATATGACAAAGGCACAGAAGATTGCCAAGATGGCGGAGTATGTCAATAACGGCTACGGTGTTATTGTTTCTGTCAGAAACGGCGGACACTGGGTAGCTGTTGACAGAATTGAAGGCAGCACAGTCTATATGCTGGATCCGGGTGACCGTAATACAGATCTTTTTGCAACATACAGTGAATCCGGTGTGGATCGTCTGGCTATCTATAAAGGCAAGAATGCAGGCGGTACAGTTTCAGGGGATCCGGGCAATACAGACAATACAACGACGCCTGACAAAGTGATCGGAACAGGCACTGTGAATTGTTCCAGCTTATATGTCCGAAGCGGAGCTGGCACGAATAACAGCATTATTACAGCCATCAGCAAGAATACCAGTGTAGATATCCTTGGCGAAGCTAATGACAGCAAGGGAAGGAAATGGTATCAAGTGAAGGTAGGCGGCAGAACAGGTTATGTCTGTGCCGATTACATTACAGTCAAGAATTCCGGTTCTAATAACAATAATAATACAGAAACTGCATCAGGCAGCGGCGTTGTGAACTGTTCAGCACTGAATGTTCGAAGCAGCGCGGGTACAGGAAGCCGTGTGGTGACAACCATATCCAGAAACCAGGCTGTTACAATTACCGGAACAGCTAAAGACAGCAGCGGCAGTAAGTGGTATGCGGTGTCATTCACGAAGAGCGGTAAGAGCTATAAGGGTTATGTTTTTGCACAGTATATTACATTAAAAAGTGATAACAGCAGCAATGGCAATAATAACAATAATAGTAATTCTGATAACAGCACACCGGCAACATCTATCCCGGCAGTTGTTAACTGCGGTGCATTGAATATGCGTTCAGGTGCCGGCACGAATTATTCAGTCGTGACAACACTGACAAAGAATACAGCCGTAACGATTACCGGAGAAGCAAAGGACAGCAGCGGTACATTGTGGTATAAGATTACTGCAGGCAGTAAGACTGGCTATGTGCATTCTTCTTATCTGACGAAGAAGAACGCAGGTGGCAACAGCAGCAATAACAACAACTCAGATACTTCAACAGATGTATCCGGACAGACAATGAAGGTTGCGTATGATGTGGTCAATGTTCGAAGTGGAGCCGGTACATCTAAGGGCGTTGTGACGGTTGTCTACCAGAATGAGAAGGTAACTGTCGTAGGTCAGGATAAGGATAGCAGTGGCAATATCTGGTATAAGATTAAGACAGCATCCGGCAAGAACGGTTATATCCGCTCTGACCTTCTAAAGGCTGATAACTCAAACAGCAGCGATACAAAGAGTGACAGCAATAATTCAAATTCAGGAACAGAATCAGATCTGAATGGACAGAAGATGCAGGTAAAATATGACGGTGTCAATATGCGAAGCGGAGCCGGTACATCCAAGGGTGTTATTGAAGTCATTTATCTTGAGGATACATTGACGGTTGTAGGTCAGGATAAGGACAGTAGCGGAAATATCTGGTATAAGGTCAAGGCAAAGTCCGGCAATACCGGTTATATCCGTTCTGATATGCTGAAGCAGTCCTCCTCATCAGGCAGCACAGCATCATCCGATCAGACATCGGACAGTACACCGACAAGCGGTCGTGTTGTTGATGGATGGCTGAATGTTCGAAGCGGAGCAGGTACATCCAACAAAGTACTGGTTGTTATTTCCGAAGGAACCAAAGTGACGATCAGTGAATCTGTTAAGGACGGCAGCGGAAGTCTCTGGTATCATATTACAGTGAACTATGGCGGTGTGAATTATGACGGCTATGTTTCATCTCAGTATATCAGCAAGTAATCGGCTGATCTAACAACGAAATACATAATTTGGCAAAACCTGTGGTAAATCGTGTTTTTACCACAGGTTTTGATTGTTATTTTTGAAAAATCAGATTATAATGAAATATATTGTAGTCTAAGGAGAAAAGATTGTGGAAAATAGAGAACAATACAAACGCTTAATTATGTTTTTTGCTTCTGCACTGATTCTGCTTGTTCAAGTGGTGATATTCTACTATATTTGGCATCGCTACTATAACTACAGATCAGTTATCGGAGCATTATACTGGCGCCGAGGCAACTGGGCATTGATGGGAGTGTATGCTTTTATCAATTTCTTCTTTTCAAAAATTTTTGGTGCCTATAAGGTTGGTTATCTGAAAGTCTCAGATGTTATTGCGTCCCAGATCCTTGCCGTTTTATGCTGCAATGGCGTGACTTATATGCAGCTGGCGCTGATTGGCCGTTGGCGTTTTTCGGCTTATCTGGAACCTATCATGCAGATGACCCTTTATGATGTTGTCGCTGTTATTGCATGGGTGATCTTCATGCGATGGATTTATGCGAAGATTTATCCGCCGAGACAGATGCTGCTTGTTTATGGTGATATCAATCCAAAGGCACTGATCCAGAAGATGACATCCAGAACGGACAAGTACAGTATTGTTGATATGATCAATATTTCAGAGGGTTATGATGCAGTCATAGAACGGATCAGCCATTATGAAGCAATTGTGATCGGTGATATTCCGTCTGTTTATCGCAATAAATTTTTGAAATATTGTTATGCCAACTCTATTCGCTGTTACAGTATTCCGAAGATTTCGGATATTATGATCAAGAGTTCAACAACCATCAATCTCTTCGATACAGAATTGATGCTGTTCAGGAATCGCGGCCTGACAGCAGAGCAGAGACTGCTCAAGAGAGCATCGGATATTGTTTTTTCATGTATCATATTGGTTGTTTTTTCACCGATATTGCTTCTGGTGGCTGTATTGATCAAGCTTTATGATGGCGGGCCGGTTTTTTACAAACAGGAAAGGTTGACATATAATCATAAGGTTTTTATGATCTACAAATTCAGAAGCATGCGTGTGGATTCTGAGAAAACCGGTGCACAGCTGGCGAAGAAGAATGACGACCGTATTACCCCTGTTGGGCATGTGATCCGGTCTCTGCATATCGATGAGCTGCCACAGCTCTTCAATATTCTAAAAGGGGATATGGCATTTGTCGGTCCGCGTCCTGAGCGCCCTGAGATTGCAGAACTGTATAAGAAGAGTATTCCGGAGTTTGATTTCCGTCTGAAGATGAAAGCAGGACTGACAGGTTATGCACAGGTTTTCGGCAAATACAGTACAACACCTTATGATAAGCTGAAACTGGATCTGACTTACATCGAGAACTATACTTTCGCACTGGATTTGATGATCATTATTCAGACAGTGAAGATTCTTTTCCAGAAAGAGAACTCAGAGGGGCTTGATACCGGTCAGAAGACAGCATTGCGTACGGAGGACAAGAAGAATTGAAGCATGTAGAGGTATCTGTTATTATTCCTGTGCATAATGGTGCGGATTATATTGCACAGGCGATTGATTCAGCTTTAATACAGGATGTACCGTTGGAGATTATCATTGTCGATGATGGTTCAACAGATTGTCTGGCAGAGGCTTTGTCGCCATACATGGAGCGGTCGGAGATAACGGTGCTGCATAACAGGCACAATATAGGCGTTGCAGAGAGTCGCAATCGTGGGGTAAGGCAGGCCAGAGGTGAATATATCGCTTTTTTGGATTGCGATGATTGGTGGGAGCCTGGAAAGCTGAAAATGCAGCTGACATTACTCAGAAAGACCGGTTATGTTTTGTGTGCATCAGGAAGACGGCTGGTCACACCGGATGGAAGACCGACGGAGAGAATCATCGGTGTGAAAGAAAAGCTTACATATAAGGATCTGCTGTTCCAGAATCCTGTCAATTGTTCCTCTGTTGTGATCAAGCGTGATGCAGCCACTGCATTTCCGATGGTACATGATGAATGCCATGAAGATTATATTATGTGGCTTCAGATTTTGAGACATTATCATACGGCCTGTGCCGTGAATCAGCCTTTATTGAACTACCGGCTGAGTAAGACAGGCAAATCAGGCAATAAGCTTCATTCAGCGAAGATGACGTTTAAGGTATATCGGCACATGGGTTTCAGTATGCCAAAAGCATTGTTTTGCTTCGCGGGATATATGTTCAACGGTATCAAAAAATATTACTTTCATTAAAAAATTAATTTTTTTCGGTTTTTCTGTCACAATTCGTTGAAAAAGAAGGTTTATATATTATAAGAGTTTGAGGAGAGCTTGTGGGAGGCGGTAGTATGGCAATGAATTTGACGGATTCGGGATCGAATATGCATTCAGAGGAGCAGCAAAACCCTGAACAGGTGGCAAAATTCAACATAACCTTCAGGATGTATGCATCAACGATGAAGCGGAAGGCCTATGCTATTTTGAGAGATGAAGGATGGGCAGAAGATGCTGTTCAGTGGACATTTATGAAGCTGCTGCAACATTTGAACCAGATTGGTGATCCGTACAGTATTAAAGCGAGATGTTATATTAATACAATTCTCGTCAATAACTGCTTCACTCTGCTCAAGAAGAACAACCGATATTATTTCATGGAAGATTATACCTATCAGAATGATTACAGACACAGCATGATCAGGGCGGATGAGTCATTAGACAATCTCATTTACCGGGAATTGCTGGCGGATGTACAGCAGATTCCGGAGATGTATTCGAATTTGATCATACTGAACGGGCTTTATGGGTATTCACCGCAGCAGATCAGTGAATTGCTGGACCTGAAGCCGGCAACGGTCAGAAAGCGAATGCAGCGAGGCAGGGAAATGCTCCAGAGAAAGATAGAAGAAAAGCAAAAGAAGAATAAGAAACTATGAGAAACACGCTCCGCGAGTTTCTCAAGTTATCGCGGCAGTCGCCAAGATCTCGTGCAAGCACGGACTTTGGCTCGTTGCTCGCGTAAATGAAGAAAAGGCGTTTCCGCGAAGGAAGCGCCTTTTGAGTATTAATAACCGGTTTCGCAATAAAGTTCATAGCTGATATCAGAAACAGTAGAAGAAGGGGTAAAATCCTCATTGTCAAAGAGATATTCATGCAGTTCTTTGACGTTCTGTTCAAGACTGTCTGCAAAGACATAACTCAATCCGTCTGAAGGGAGAGAGCCTGTTTCTTTCTCAAATGGCCAACCGGTCTGATCAGCAATGTTGTAGCTGAAGATATCCTTGGCGAGGGAAATCAGGTCGGTGCTCGTCATGTTGGTATATACTTCAGGGAGAATCGTATCGATAATATTCAGCAATGTTCCGATATTCGCTGATTTGGCTTCTTCAAAAACCTTGGATAAAACGATTCGCTGGCGTTCAGCACGCTTGAAGTCGCTGTCAATCTTGCGGATTCGGGCATAGGCGGTGGCCTGTGTACCGTTGACATGCTGGTAGCCCGGGCCGGATATGTATTCGGAATCAGAACCGGTGACGCTGTTCTGTTCATCAATCAGAGGATTGATCAGACTGTATTCGGCATCTGAGATATCCAGATCGATACCGCCCACAGCGTCGATGATCTTGGCCAGGACACCGAAATCAACAGTTGCAAATTCTGTGATATCCAAGTCAAGGTTGGTATTCAGCATACTCATAGACAGCTCAGCACCGCCGTAGGCATAGGCATGAGTGGCCTTTGTAAAACCATATCCGGGTACTTTCAGGCATGTATCACGATAAATGCTGGTAATCTTGACATCCTTCGTCTCCTGGTTGATGCTGATAACCATAATACTGTCAGAACGTGCGCCTGTCTGAAGAGAGCCGTCACGGGAGTCGACACCGAAAAGTGCAATATTGCGGTAGCCCTTCAATGCTTTTTGTGTTGTGGCATCCACATCATTGTTGATAACGATGTTCGCTTTGTCTACATCACTTGCAGAGGCTGTCTGGATAAGAGAAAGCTTGGCATAGACAAATACAACAGGGATCAGGATAAGAATAAGAACCAATTCAATGCCGAAGATAATTCCCCAGCGCTTTGTCTTGGATGATCTCCTCTTCTTTCTTCTTTTACTCATTGTAGAAATCCTCACTTTGTAGTACGAGATGCCTGCGCGGACAGAAATCTCTATTGGTTATATGAAAATGAAATGCATATTAAAAAGCATAAACAACTTTTATAATACCTTAAAAACGTTGAGATGACAAGCTTTTTCTCAAATATCGGCAAATGTTGTCATTGATCGGATAACATAAAGTTTTCATTTTTGGTTCACAATCTTAACACAATTAGGTGGTAGTATAATGGCATAAAAGAAATAAAGACGAAAGGGGTTGTCTATTATGGCATTTGATGAACAAGATAGATTCGATCATACAGAAACTGATAATCATGTTAATGAGCAGAACCAGACCGCAGGCACCGCTCAGAACGAAGGAACGGAAGGATCCGGATTGTACAGAATGACAAGAGAGGATTTGAAGAATTCTACACTATATACAGATACAGACAGAAGAAGTGAATATACATCCGGTACCGCATATGAGAACAGAACGAATACAGCACACACAGGCAGTTCTTATGCGGCCGGCAATGATTACAGCTATTATCATCCGACACAGAATAGCGGCGGCAATGGCGGAAACGGCGGAAACGGCGGCAGCGGCAATTTCCATTCAGGTCCTGAGAAACATCATTCCCGGAAGAAGGGCGGTTTTGGCAAGACGGTGGTTAAGGCAGCATGTCTCGGCGTTGTCTTCGGACTGGCAGCTTCAGCTGTGATGTTTGGTGTGAATAAAGCAACAGGTGTATCTGCATCAGCCAGCGGCAGCGGTTCACCTTCTTACAATGTTCAGATTGTGAAGACATCGGCAGAAGGTGTGACAACAACGGATTCCAATGATGTGTCTGATATTGTAGCCAATGTTATGCCGGGAATAGTAGCTGTGAATACAACCGTTGAATCAACTTCCACCGACTGGTTTGGCAGACAGTACACACAGGAATCCAAAGGCGCCGGTTCAGGTATGATCATCAGCGAAGAGAACAATACATTATATGTTATGACCAATTACCACGTTGTTGAAGGTGCCAAAGAGGTATCCGTTCAGTTTTCAGATGAAACCACAGCTACAGCAACGGTTAAGGGATACGATGAGGATAAGGATGTGGCAGTCCTGACGATTGATATGTCCCAGTTATCCGACGATACAAAGAAGGCTATCGCAGTTATGGTTATGGGCGATTCAGATCAGTTGAAAGCCGGTGAAAGTGCGATTGCCATTGGTAATGCTTTAGGTTACGGCCAGTCAGTGACAACAGGCGTTATCAGTGCTGTCAACAGAGAAGTGGCATTGACAGATAAGACAATGACATTGCTCCAGACAAGTGCAGCCATCAATCCAGGCAACAGCGGCGGCGCTTTGCTGAATGGCAAGGGCGAAGTGATCGGTATGAATACCGTGAAGTATTCAGATACATCTGTAGAAGGTATGGGATATGCAATTCCTATTAATACAGCACTGGAAACAGCCAAAGGCATCATCGATGGTACAATTGTTGCAAAGACAGATGAGACAACGGCATTCCTTGGTATTACAGGCGGTACACTTGATGAAGATACGGCATCTGCCTATAATGCACCAGCCGGTATCTATGTCAGCAACGTGGCATCTGGTTCCGCTGCACAGCGTGCAGGTCTGCAGGCAGGATGCATTATTACCGGATTCAATGGTGAAGATGTTTCCACAATGGAAGACCTTCAGAAACTGATCCAGAATTGTGCACCGGGCGACAGTGTCACCATTACAGCACAGTTCCCGGACAGCAACGGCAATTATACAGAACAGACATTGACAACCATCATGGGATCAAAGGCTGATGCCGGAGACAGCAGCCAGAGTACACAGCAGAATGGTCAGAATAACGGTCAGGGCAGCCGAAACAGTCAGGGCGGTCTGGGCCAGTCAAATGGTCAGTAAGATTGGCTGAATTGCATAACCAAAGGGCGTATGGAAATTGTTAATTCATTTTTCATGCGTCCTTTTTTAAATCAAAATTAAGAAAATTGTAAATTGAATACAGACAGGGATTGGTCTATAATAGAGAGTAATACAGGAGGATGAGCAGAGTTAATGAGCGATTATAATAACGATGATATAAAGGACACTGAAGATGAACAGAAATACGAAGATGTCTGCTATATGTGCAGACGACCGGAGAGTAAGACAGGACGTATGCTTCATATTCCGGGTATGAACAATATGTGTATTTGCATTGACTGTATGGAGCGCAGCTTCAGAGTCATGGATGGCAGCAACTATGCAGATCTGATGCAGGGTATGAATATTCAGGATATTTTTCCGGGAGGTCTGAATATGGATGATATGATGAATATACAGAATCAGATCCCGAAGAAGCAGAAGCTGAAGAAGAAGGCGAAGGATTGTGAAGAAGCCCATCCGGAATTTGATATAAAGAATATTCCAGCACCGCACATTCTGAAGGCAAAGCTGGATGAATTTGTTATCGGACAGGATCAGGCGAAGAAAGCGATCGCAGTTGCCGTTTATAATCACTACAAACGTGTGGCAACAAATACAATGGATGATATTGAGATTGAGAAGTCCAATATTCTGATGATCGGTCCGACAGGATGCGGCAAGACCTATCTGGTCAAGACGCTGGCGAGACTTCTGGATGTGCCTCTGGCAATCACAGACGCCACATCCCTGACAGAGGCCGGCTATATCGGTGATGATATCGAAAGTGTCGTATCGAAGCTTCTGGCGGCTGCTGACAATGATACAGAACGTGCAGAGCGAGGCATTATATTTATTGATGAGATTGACAAGATCGCCAAGAAGAAGAATACAACAGCCCGGGATGTCAGCGGTGAGTCTGTACAGCAGGGCCTTTTGAAACTTCTGGAAGGCAGTGAAGTAGAAGTACCTGTTGGGGCCACCAGCAAGAATGCCATGGTACCACTGGTAACAATTGATACAAGAAATATTTTATTTATTTGCGGCGGTGCATTCCCGGATCTTGAGAATATTGTCAAAGAACGTCTGACCAGACACAGTTCGATCGGTTTCAGTGCTGAACTGAAGGATAAGTATGATCAGGATAAGAATATTGTCAACAAGGTGACCATCGATGATCTGCGGGCATTTGGCATGATTCCGGAGTTTATCGGGCGACTGCCGATTACGGTGACACTGGAAGGCCTGAACCGTGATATGATGATCCGTATTTTGAAGGAACCCAAGAACGCTATTCTCAGACAGTACCAGAAACTGCTTGCACTGGATGAGGTGGATCTTCGATTTGATGATGAAGCCCTGGGTGTTATTGCGGATAAAGCAATTGCCAGAAAGACAGGTGCCAGAGCACTCCGCTCCATCATTGAGGAATTTATGCTGGATATTATGTATGAGATCCCGAAGGATGACAATATCGGCAGTGTGACGATTACCAAAGCCTATATTGAAGGCAAAGGCAGTCCGATGATCGCCATGCGCGGAACACCTGCATTGCCGGAGAGTCCGTCAGCGAACAATTAACAGTTTCTATTACCGTCGATACATCTCAAAGTGCAGAAGCTGGTTATAATTTCCGGGTAAGCGTCATATAGTCTGTTGAATCTGCTGACAGGCGGGAATGAAATGGCAGAGAATTATGACGACATATCCTGTGAAGATGTGATTTACAGTGAGGATTACCAGGATTATATCAAAGAGTATTTTCAGGACTTTTCAAGTATTGCGGGCACGTATCATCCGGTCTGCATTGAGGCTATCGGCAGCCGGTATGCGGTGATGCATCTGACAGGTGATACATCTATACAGAACATACTTTCTGACTACAATATCAGCATGCTGCCGGCTTTATATGGTCTTCTGGGGACAGCCGGACTGGAAGAGAGCGGTATTTTATATTTTCACAGATCACCTTATCTGAATTTGAGAGGTTCAGGTGTGATGATCGGTGTCATTGATACCGGAATCGACTACAGGCATCAGGCATTTACCTATGAGGACCGTACAACGAAGATTTATTCCATATGGGATCAGACTATTCGTGACGGGGAGAGCCCCGAAGGCTTTATATATGGCACTGAATATACTTCAGAGCAGATCAACCGGGCATTGGCTGCAGAGAATAGTCTGGCTGTTGTGCCATCTCAAGATGAAAACGGGCATGGGACATTTATAGCCGGTGTTGCAGCAGGAAGAGTGATAGAATCAGAAGATTTTTCGGGGGCAGCACCGGATGCATCTCTGTGTATTGTCAAGCTGAAGCCATGTAAGCAGTATTTGAGGCAGTTTTATGGAACGGCGGCAGATGTCCCTGCATATCAGGAGAATGATATTATGGCAGGCATCAGCTACTGCATTCAAAAGGCACAGGAAGCCAGGATGCCTGTGATCATTTTGCTGGGAGTCGGGACGAACAGCGGCGGACATACGGGCCAGTCGTATCTGAGTCAGCTGATTGATGATATTTCCGGTTTCAGCGGTGTTTGTGTTGTAACAGCAGTGGGCGGAGAGGCAGATAAGAGACATCATTTTCTGGGCGTCCTGTCTGAGGATTCGGCTTATACAGAGGCTGAGATCAGAGTGGGGGCCGGGGAGAGGGCTTTTTCGCTGGAGCTGTGGTCGATACACCCGGATCTCTATACTATTGGGATTCAGTCACCCGCCGGTGAGAGAATTGAGAAGATCACACCAATTGCAGGAAGAAGCCAGACTATTCGTTTTATTCTGGACCAGACGGAAATTTTTGTTTATTATCAGATGGTTGAATCTCTTTCCGGACAGCAGGTTATTTTTCTGCGATTTGATGAGCCGACACAGGGAATCTGGTCACTGCGCATATATGGCAATTTGGCAGTGAACAGACGATTTCACATCTGGTTGCCTATGACACCATTTATTTCAGATCAGACATATTTTCTGAGACCAGATCCGGATGTGACACTTTCTGATGCAGCCTGTGCATCGGAGGGCATATCCGTGGCGGCTTATAATGATACGAATAACAGTTTGTACGCCGCATCGGGAAGAGGGTTTACAGCAGATTACGAAATAAAGCCGGATCTGGCAGCACCGGGAGTGCAGATATACGGACCGGTTCCGGGAAACAGATTCGGGACCAGGACAGGAACAAGCATGGCTGCGGCACAAACGGCCGGTGCGGCAGCTTTGCTGATGGAATGGGGACTTTTAAAGGGCAATGATCTTCAGCTGAACAGTCATAAGATCATTAAATATCTGACATTGGGTGCTGTCCGCAGAGAAGGTGTTGTCTATCCTGATCGGGCATGGGGCTATGGAAGATTGAATCTTCTGAAAACTTTCAATGAACTGGTGACAGGACGTACATAAAGGTATATAATAGTAATCGAGACAAAGAGATTTTTGACTATACACGACAATAGCCGGAAATAGTACATACAATTCATACAGGAGGGTAATATTATGGCATTTTTTGATGAGCTTAAGAAAAATTTATCAGGCGTAACAGACACAGTTGCAAAAACTTCTGAAAACGTGATGAAGAAATCCAGTACAGCGATTGAGATTCAGAAGGCAAAGCTGAAAAAAGTATCGTTGGAAGGCGATATGAAAGAATTATATGCATCTCTTGGCAAGGTGTATTTTGAGAAATACGCTGATGGCGATATGCCAAAGGAAATGGCAGAGTTATGCGAGAAGATTACATCTTGTCAGCATGCGATCAATGAAGCTGAGCAGAGAGCTGCTTTATTGAAGGGAGTTGTCATCTGTTCAAATTGTCAGGCAGAGGTGGATAAGGATGCGTCCTATTGTCCGAAATGCGGTGCAGAGATCATCCATGTTGTAGAAGAAGATGAGAATGTGGATGTGGATGCAGCATCTTCTGAGGAAGTGGATGATGAAGTGTCAGAGGCTGCAGATACAGAGGATTCAGAAGGCGGGGCTGAAGAAGCAGACGCTGAATCGGAAGAAAGTGCAGAGGCAAACGAGCAGGAAGATGAAGCTGCTAAAGAAACGGAAGAGGGAGAAGCTTCAGACGAATGCACAGACAACGAATAAACGAGATGAGAAACAGAAAAAGCTGCTGTCGAGCAGGCAGCAGCAAGAGGGAGAATAAAATGAAAAGCCTGAAGAAACTGGCGGGCATGATTGGGCTTGTTATTCTGTTATGCGGCATTATGACCGGATGTTCCGGAAAGAGACTGTATTCAGAAGAGGAATTAACACAGATCCATGATGTAGTTGGTGCTGTAGAACAGATAACAAAGGAATTCCAGTATGTGATCGGCGGCAGCATGCAGTCGCTTTTGGAGGATTCTTCAAGCAGGGCAGATTTGATGGATTATGTGTCCACAAGGAAATATGACCCGGACAAGAAGATCATTGCATTGACCTTT
>ERZ773103.2093-NODE-2093-length-19349-cov-10.788172_pt1 | contig 19349 bp, 17 predicted proteins | sample MGYA00511118_ERZ773103 | MGnify/ENA primary metagenome ERZ773103 (study PRJEB29015, sample SAMEA2737821) | human gut metagenome | biome: human gut; feature: human-associated habitat; material: faeces | place: China | collected 2012 ... | reverse complement strand
GAAGCCGTGAGCGTTTCTGGGCAAAAGGAATGGAGCAGGATAAGATCAATGCTTACATGACTCTGTACACAGCGCTTGTTGAAGTGAGCAAGGTTGCTGCACCGATGATTCCGTTCATGACAGAAGATATTTACCAGAACCTCGTAAGAAGCCTGGATGAGAGCGCACCGGAGAGTATCCACCTGTGCGATTATCCGACTGTAAATGAGGAGCACATTGACAAAGAACTGGAAGATAACATGGAGAAACTTCTGAAACTGGTTGTTATGGGACGTGCCTGCAGAAATACTGCAAATATCAAAAACCGTCAGCCGATTGGAAAAATGTATGTGAAAGCTGATTTTGAACTTCCGGAGTTCTATCAGGAGATTATCGAAGACGAATTGAATGTAAAAACTATGGAATTTACACAAGAAGTTCGTGATTTCACCTCCTATTCTTTCAAACCTCAGCTAAAGACGGTAGGTCCAAAATATGGTAAAATGTTAGGTGGAATCAAAGCTGCACTTGGCTCATTAGACGGAAACGCAGCAATGGATGAGCTGAATGCAACCGATTCTTTAAAACTGGATATCAATGGACAGGAGATTACTTTATTCCGCGAGGATCTTCTGATTGACACTGCACAGATGGAAGGCTATGTATCTGAAAATGATAACGGAATTACCGTTGTTTTGGATACAAACCTGACAGAAGAACTTCTGACAGAAGGATTTGTACGTGAGATCATCAGCAAAGTACAGACGATGCGTAAAGAAGCCGGTTTTGAAGTTATGGATCAGATCGCGATCACATACGAGGGAACCGAGAAGGCTGAGAAGATTTTCGCAGAGCATGCAGATGAGATCGCCGGAGAGACTCTGGGCATAAGCGCAGTGAAACAGACACCGTCAGGATATGTGAAAGAATGGAAGATCAACGGAGAGAATGTAACACTCGGCGTGGAAAAACAGTAATCTGTGCCCCTCCGTAAAGAAAGGAATGTGAAAATGATCAATCCAAGATTTGAAAAACAGGCGTTTAAAAAAGAAGTTAAAAATAATGTAAAAACCCTGTTTCGTAAGACAATTGAAGAAGCAACCCCGCAGCAGTTATTCCAGGCAGTCTCTTATGCTGTAAAAGAAGCGATTATCGATGACTGGATCGCGACTCAGGAACAGTATGAGAAAGATGATCCGAAGATGGTTTATTACATGTCTATGGAATTTCTGATGGGACGTGCGCTTGGAAATAACCTGATCAATATGACCGCTTACAAAGAGGTGAAGGAAGCTTTAGATGAGCTTGGCATCGATCTTAATGCAATCGAGGACCAGGAGCCGGATCCGGCTCTTGGTAACGGCGGCCTTGGAAGACTGGCAGCTTGTTTTTTAGACTCACTTGCAACACTGGGATATGCAGCTTACGGCTGTGGAATCCGCTACCGCTATGGTATGTTCAAGCAGAAGATTGAGGACGGCTATCAGGTAGAGACTCCGGATAACTGGTTAAAAGACGGCAATCCGTTTGAACTGAAACGTCCGGAGTATGCCAAAGAAGTACGTTTTGGCGGAAACATCCGTGTAGAGTATGACGAGCATGGAAAGACACATTTTGTACAGGAAAATTACGAATCTGTACTGGCTGTTCCGTATGATTATCCGATTGTCGGATACAACAACCATATCGTCAATACTTTACGAATCTGGGATGCAGAGCCAATCGTAGACTTCCAGTTAGATTCCTTTGACCGTGGAGATTATCACAAAGCGGTTGAACAGCAGAACCTTGCGAAGAATATCGTAGAAGTGCTGTATCCGAACGATAATCACTACGCAGGAAAAGAACTGCGTCTGAAACAGCAGTATTTCTTCGTATCTGCAAGCTTACAGGCAGCAATTGCCAAATTTAAGAAAAAACATACAGATTTACATGAACTGCCGGAGAAGATTACAATTCAGATGAACGATACACATCCGACTGTAGCAGTTGCAGAGTTAATGCGAATCCTTCTGGATGAAGAAAATATGGAATGGAACGATGCATGGGAGATTACAACAAAGACCTGTGCTTACACAAACCATACGATCATGGCAGAAGCGCTGGAGAAATGGCCGATCGACCTGTTCTCAAAACTGCTTCCTAGAGTTTACCAGATCATTCAGGAGATCGACCGTCGTTTCGTAATCCAGGTACGTGAGATGTATCCAGGAAATGAAGAAAAAGTTGCAAAAATGCAGATTTTAAGAGACGGACAGGTGAAGATGGCACATCTGGCAATCGTTGCCGGATATTCTGTCAATGGTGTTGCGCGCCTGCATACAGAGATCCTGAAAAAACAGGAGCTGCGTGATTTCTACGAGATGATGCCGGAGAAATTTAACAACAAGACAAACGGTATCACACAGAGACGTTTTCTGATGCACGGAAATCCGCTGCTTGCAGACTGGGTAACAGAAAAACTCGGAACAAAAGACTGGATCACAGATCTGCCGAAGATGTCCGGACTGAAAAAATGGCTGGATGACGAGGAAGCTCTGAAAGAGTTTATGTCTATCAAATATGAAAATAAAGTACGTCTTGCAAAATACATCAAGGAGCATAACGGTATCGAAGTAGATCCGACATCTATTTTCGATGTGCAGGTAAAACGTCTGCATGAGTACAAACGTCAGCTTCTTAACATTTTACACGTTATGTACTTATACAATCAGATTAAAGAGCATCCGGAGAAGAGCTTCTATCCAAGAACATTTATCTTTGGAGCGAAGGCTTCCGCAGGTTATATCCGTGCAAAACAGATCATTAAGCTGATCAACTCCGTAGCAGATGTTGTAAATAATGACCGCAGTATTAACGGTAAATTGAAAGTTGTATTTATCGAAGATTACCGTGTATCTAATGCTGAGTGGATTTTTGCGGCAGCAGATGTCAGTGAACAGATTTCTACAGCATCCAAGGAAGCATCCGGAACCGGTAACATGAAATTTATGTTAAATGGTGCCGCAACTCTGGGAACGATGGATGGAGCAAATGTGGAAATTGTAGAAGAAGTCGGAGCGGATAATGCATTTATCTTTGGTCTGAGTTCTGATGAAGTTATTAACTATGAGCAGAATGGTGGATACGATTCACGCCAGATCTACAACAGCGATCCAGAACTCAAACGAGTGGTTGACCAGCTGGTAGACGGTACTTATGCAAAGGGTGATACAGAGATGTACCGCGATCTTTACAACTCACTGTTAATGCCACAGGGAAATAATCAGGCAGATGTATATTTCATCCTGAAAGATTTCCGCTCTTATGCCGAGGCACAGGAGAAAGTAGAGGCAGCTTACAGAGATAAAGACAGATGGGCTAAGATGGTCCTGTTAAATACAGCATCCTGCGGTAAGTTCTCATCAGACAGAACGATTCAGGAATATGTAGACGACATCTGGAAACTGGATAAAGAGACAATTTCAGAAGAAATTTACGAATAAAATTTGCAAATAAATTTGTGAATAAGCAGACAAGTCCTTCCATACAGTGTATGGGAGGGCTTTTTGTATGCATAGATATTTGAAAAAAGCAGTGTGTTATCTGGCGATACTGATCTGTGTGCCGTATTTTGTGACGGTATTTTTAAATGGATCCGGGCGGGGAGGAAGCGTGGAAGTGGATGAGACGTATGTGCGGGTGGAGAGTAGTGAGTCGGGAGATGGCTCGGGAAATGGTGCAGATATAGCAGATGAGGATGAGAATGGCGGTGGCTCGAAAAATAGAGATGGTTCGGGAGGTAGAGATGTGGATGACGATAGTGTGAAGAACAGTGGATCAAAAGAGAGAAATGGAAATAATAGTAATTTGAGAGGTAGTAAGAAAATTATAGAAATGCCCTTAGAAGATTACGGAATTAGTGTTATGGCGAAAGAAATGCCCGGCTCGTATAAAAAAGAAGCATGGAAAGCGCAGGCGGTACTTGTGCGCACATCTATTTGCGAGAAAATGAATCAGGACGGAAGTGATACTGTACTTGAGCAGAGTTATCTGACCGATGCACAGAAAAAACAGTTGTGGGGAAGCAATAAATATTATTCTTACTATAATAAATTAAAAAAAGCGTGGGAGGAGACGGATGGCGAGATCCTGACATGGAAAGGAAAACCGGCGTATGCACCATTTTGCAGGCTGACAAACGGAAGTACACGGGATGCAAAAGAGTCGCTGGGTGAAGAATATCCTTATCTCAAAAAAGTGACCTGTCCGAAAGATCTGGAAAATGAATGGCAGATCCAGACAACAATGGAGAAAAAATTAGATGCAAAAGTGACTGCACTCGATAGCGCCGGATATGTGAAAAAAGTGCGGGTTGGGGAAGAAATAATGAGCGGTGAAGCGTTCCGGGAGAAATATCATTTGGCGTCGTCGAGTTTTATTTTACAAAAATACGCTGGAAAACTGCGGATTATCACATGCGGTGTCGGACATGGATACGGAATGAGCCAGTATACGGCAAATGAAATGGCGAAAAAGGGGAAAACTTATAAGGAGATACTCGGTTATTTTTATAAAAAGACGAAAATCCGGGAGGTTGCGGAAATCGTACAGGGAGAAGGAGGACGTAAAAATCAGGTGGGAAAGTAGGTGATAATATAAAATTTAGAAAATGAATAAACTATGTGAATAAGGTTACCATGCGCTGGCAAAAATAAAGTCAGAGGTGGTGATTAGATGAATCAAGAGCAAAAAAAGAGACCAGGGCCGAAAAAAAGAAAACGAGGGCCTGCCGTTGCAGCCGTTTTGTGCTTTGTGGCAGCTATCGCAATAGTAGGAACATATACATTTAAAGACTACAAACAGGCGCAGAAAGAACAGTTGCAGGCAAAAATGGAACAAGAGAAGAAAGAAGCCGGAACGGACAAGATTGTAAACGAACCGGAAAAGAGTGCAGAAGAAAAAGGCGAAGGCAACACACCATTAGACAACGTCCCGAATACAGAAAAACCGGATAATAACGATGAAAATACAGGAGCCGGAGAAAGTACATCTGATAATGAAAATGATTCAGATGGAACAACAGCCGGAGAAACACAAACAACCGGAAGTCGGGCAATATCCGGATTTGACGGGAAGAGTGAACTGCTCTGGCCGGTAGACGGCAGCATCCTGATGAACTACAGCATGGATAAAACCGTGTACTTTAAGACATTGGATCAGTACAAATACAATCCGGCAGTTATTTTCTCCGCAGAAGTCGGAGATCAAGTCATAGCAGCAACAACAGGCGTCGTAAAATCAATTGACAAAACTGCACAGACCGGAACAACCGTAACCGTTGATATTGGTAACGGCTATGAGCTGATTTATGGACAACTCAAGGAAGTGCCGGTGAAGACCGGGCAGTCGGTTACGGCAAAAACAACACTCGGTTATGTTAGTGAACCGACCAAATACTACAGCGCAGAAGGCAGCAATGTTTATTTTGAAATGCGGAAAAATGGGCAGCCGGTCAATCCGATTGAGTTCTTAGTCGAATAGGGGACGGGGATTTTCTAGAAAATCCCCGTCCCCTATTCGAAAGTCCCTGTCCCTTTTTCGTAACTGGACGGGATATCGTGGATAAGTTATACTGTGATGTAGATAAGATGTGGAAAGATGTGTGGAAAATGAATTATACATATATTTTAAAATGTGCGGATGGCACGTTATACACAGGCTGGACGAATGATGTGGAAAAGCGTGTGAAAATGCATAACGAAGGAAAGGGCGCCAAGTACACGAAGTACCGGCGCCCAGTTGAGCTGGTTTATTATGAGACATTCCAGACAAAATCTGAAGCTATGCGACGGGAGTATGAGATCAAACAACTGTCGCGGAAGAAGAAAGAGCTTCTGCTCGCTACATTTCAATTAACGGAGAACAAAGTTGTACATAACGATGAAGTGGCAGAAGCTTCCACCCATAACGAATAAGTGGAAGATCTCATGACTTCCGAAATTCTTATGACGGCGGTTGAAAATCGGCAGTTTCAGTGCGTAGATCACGCCGCCGACAGTGTAAATGATACCACCTGCAAGGAGCCATCCGAAAGCTGCCTGTGACATGGAGTTAAGAAGTTGTGTAAATGCAAGTACGCAGGTCCAGCCCATGCCGATATACAGAACGGAAGATACCCACTTCGGGCAGTTGATCCAGAAAGCCTTGATGATGATTCCGGCGATCGCAATACCCCACACAATAGAGAGCAAAATGATTCCGGTTTTGCCGCCAAGCACGAGCAGACAGATCGGAGTGTAGCTTCCGGCGATCAGGACACTAATCATCATATGGTCGATTTTTTTCAAAATTTTATTAATCCGCGGCGTGCGGTTAAATGTATGGTATGTGGTGCTGGCTGCATAGAGCAGAATCAGGCTGACCGCATAAATCGCAATGGAAATAATATAAATGCGGGAAGGCTCTCTTGCTGCTTTGATCAGAAGTGGAATAGCTGCAAAAATTGCCATTAACATTCCGATAAAATGAGTGATCGCACTTCCTGGATCTTTGATATATTTTTGTATTGTATCTGACATAAATACCGCCTCCTAGAAATCGATAGTTCGACATGTAGTATTCAATACTACATCTATTTATATCCATATTATATCTCAAAAAATAAAAAAAGCAACCCCTGAAACAAAAAAATTTGAAAATCAAAGTATTTGGTGACTATTATGTGTTTTTCATATATAGAAAATAAATATTTGTATAGCTACTTTTTAACATATCAATATGAAAAGAAGCTTTTCTAATAGGGGTGATGATTCTTGTATTTACAATATAAGATAGCGGTCAGCGTGCTGGCGCTGGTCGCAAGAATTCCGGCACCGGTGATGGCAGCAGGATTGACACTTCCGTACTGACTGCGGTATGCAATAATATTTACTGGAATCAGCTGTAGTGATGAAATGTTCAGAATGAGAAAATTACACATTTCTTTGCTCGCAGTGCCTGGAGGAAGCACCGGACCGGGAGCTTTTCCAGACCGCCGTTCCTTTTCCAAATCTGAAAGTGCCTGCATGGCATTTAATCCGGCAGGAGTCGCAGCCCATCCAAGCCCTAATATGTTGGCAATAATATTTGTAGAAATATGTGGTATTGCTTTATGGGAAGAGGGTAGTTCTGGAAATAAAAAATGTAGGAAGGGCAAAAGTTTCGCAGAAAGTTTCCGGATCATGCCTGCTTTCTGGGCGATTTCCATCATTCCGGTCCAAAAAGCCATAACTCCTGAAATTGTGATGCAAAGCGTCACTGCTTCTTTAGAAGAATCCAGCGCCGCTTTTGTTACTTCCGGAATCTGCCCGGTGAATGCGGCGAAGAAAACACCTGCAATGATCATGCCTGCCCAGAGAAGATTTAACATAGGATACCTCGAAAGCATTTTTTATTACAAACTTAAAGTATTTTATGAAAGAAAGGAAAAAGTTATGCTTAAGATAAAGGAGATATTTGCAACAAAGTGTGCATAGAATAAAAAAATATTCCGGAATTAAAAAATAAGAATTTATAAAGAAAAACAGCCATACAGTAATAGTATAGAAATATTGGTATAGGATTAGGGGAGTAAAAAAGGAACGATATGCAAGTATCATAGCTGTTGTTTTTTGACATTTTGATTAGAAAGAACAAAAATATATGCTAAATGGAGAATCTGGAAATGAAATGGTTTCTTATCGTGTCGGATCTGCTGATTCCGATGATCATTCTTGGAATTTTATGCTATGGAATCCTGCAGCAGGTTGCGGTTTATGATGTATTTGTAAAAGGCGCGAAAAGCGGTTTTCTGACTGTGGCGAAAATCATACCGACAATGGTAGGACTTATGGTGGCAGTCGGAATCTTGAGGGCTTCAGGCTTGCTGACTTGTCTGTCGGAAGAAATCGGAAAGTTTACGAAATGGATTGGCTTTCCGGGCGAATTGGTGCCGCTTACAGTTGTAAAGATGTTTTCTTCTTCGGCAGCAACCGGTTTGCTATTAGATATTTATAAGGAATTTGGGACAGATTCGAGAAACGGATTAATTGCGTCCATCAGCATGGCAAGTACCGAAACGATTTTCTATACAATGAGTGTGTATTATATGACAGGAAAAGTTACAAAGACGAGGTACACACTGACTGGTGCATTGCTTGCAACTTTCGCCGGGCTTGCAGCAAGTGTGATACTTGCGGGAGCGATGTTGTGATTATTGACAGAGACGAGATACGCTTTTTCATATCTCGCTCTGATTAGAGGCCGTCAAATGCACCTGCATAAATGCGTGCATTTTCCTCGTAGCTATAACAAAATCCGACCTGGAAATTCCAGACCGGATCATATAGTAAAATTGATCTTAAGTTAAATACAAAATAAATATGAAACAGATAGCTATTTAGTATCTTTATTTTTACGATCGCTCTTATCTTTTGGATTCTTCATGATCCAGAAAGCGCCAATAATGCCGACAATATAAAGGATGCTTAAAAGGATTGTCGGATTGTCTTTTAAAAGATAAGTAACTGCAATGACAGCGGCAAGTGAAAGTAAAAGCTGAATCAGTGTGAAAATGCGTTTTTCGCGTTTCTCTTTTGCCTGTTGTAAAAGTTCCATGCGATGCTGTTCTAACCGGAGATATTCCATCAGATCCTCGTCTTTGATGTGGGAAAGAATCCACTGATCTCTGGAAAAATTATCGGAAGGATCGTCAATCGTACGATAATGAGCTGATCCGGTAGTGTCTGCATTTATAGAGTCTGCATTTATAGTGTCTGCATTTGTAGTGTTTGTATTTGCAGTGTCTGCATTTGCAGTGTCTGCATTTGTAGTGTCTGCATTTGTAGTGTTTGCATTTACAGAATCATTTTTCATGGAATCTGTCTTAACGGAATCTGAATTTTCAGCAGCAGAAGTTTTCTCCTCAGTTTCTTTTGTAGCATTTTCATTTCCTGTATTTTTCTCAAAAGGAGTTACTACATTTTCAGTGGTGTTATTCTTTTGCTCTTCGGTTGTTTCTTTCATGATTGTTTCAGCCATGTCTGTTCCTCCATTTTATAACGTACGTGGCAGGTCTCAAAGTGTGTCATCCGTCTCTGAACAAGTTCAGACGGATACCGCCTTTGCACACTTATATATAATCCCATCGGATTGCTGCGTACTGCGTACTCTCGCGTCTACGCTCCGCTTCGGTCGGCGCTAAGCATGTGTCGCTGGCACATAGCGTCCGCCCCGCTATTCGCATATCGTGGAGCTTACGCTCCTCTTACATGCTCATAACGTGGCAGGTCTCAAAGTGTGTCATCCGTCTCTGAACAAGTTCAGACGGATGACACACTTTTATCCCTTGGTATTATATACATTATGACAGGAAAAATAGAACATTGCAATGGAAGCCGGAAACATTTATACTAAATGATGGATTTTAGTTGTTGTTTGCAGATGGTTTGTGGGCAATAACGGATTTGGATTATAAAATGGAGAAAACAGATGCAATTAAGAAATGAAATCCCGGATACGTTCTGGAGTTTATTCCGTTCGGTGAACCGGGACATTTATATTGAAGCACTGTTGTGCATCAATGAAGAATATCAATATAATAATTATTTTCTGACGAGGGAAGTGTGTATCCAAGTGCTGGGGGACATGAATGCGAGAAAACGGTTCAAGCTCCAGTGGGAGGAAAATGAGACAGAGTTTGACATGCTGGAGACGCCATCGTCGAGGATTCTGAACTGGCTTTTGAAGACCGGATGGCTGAAGCGGATTGAAGATTATCAAACGCTGGTTACGAACATTGTCATTCCGGATTATTCGGCTGTTTTTATTGAGGCATTTGAGCGGCTGTCTTCAGAAGATATGCAGGACACGGAAATCTATATCCAGAATGTGTATGCAACATTATTTTCTTTTAAGAACGACAGCAGGGCGAACCTCGGAATGCTGCGGACGGCGCTTGTCAACACGAAGCGGCTGAATAAAGCATTGCAGGATATGCTTCATAATATGGATAAATTTTTTGCAAGACTTCTGGAGCAGAATAATTATGAAGATCTGCTGCGGGAACATCTGGATGGATATGTGGAAGAAATCGTACAGAAGAAATACCACATTTTGAAAACATCGGATAACTTCTATATTTATAAGATGGATATTAAAAAATGTCTACGCGACATGCGGGAAGATGAAGAATGGATAGAAGAGATCCGTACCCGGGCGGCGCAGATGGGTGATACGAAAGATGATGTGTTGGATCTTCTGGATCAGATCGAGCGTGGATTTGATGACATTGAGCACCGGATCGCCAATATGGATAAAGAGCATGCGAAATATGTGCGTGCGACAGTGACGAGACTTAACTATCTGTTAAGTGGTGAGACGGATACGAAAGGTCTGGTCGTGCAGCTCTTGAACCGCATGTCCCAAACGGAGGATGCGCAGGAACAGGATGCGATGATCCGTGAAACCGGGGAGCGGATGAATCTCTCGCTTTTGGAAATTCTTTCGGAGAAATCGCTGTATAAGAGACGGAGACCAAGAACGGATTTTATCAGTAAAATGGCGCCGGATCAGGCACTGCCGGATCTTGATAAAGATGATGTACTCAAGCTAAACCGGATTCAGATGCGCTACAGCAGAAGCCAGATTGAGGAATTTATTGAGTCTTATATGGACGGAGAAGTAATGGACGCTTCCAAGATTTCGCTGATGGATGAAGAGGCGTTTGAGAAACTGATTCTTGCTTACGATTACAGTACAAGAAAGAACAGTAAATATATGGTGCTGGAGGAAGAACCGGATCAGATTGAAAATGGTTCTTATAAATATCCGGCACTCAAATTTGTAAGGAGACGCTTATGATCGAATATTTTGAACAGCTTTCGCAGGAAGAGCAGGAAGAAATAACAGAAGTTATCCAGATTCTGTACCGACAGACTTTCGTTCTGGAACGGAAGTTTGATAAAAGACAGGGACGCATGGTTCCGGTGAGAGAATATCGTGTGTTGAGCAAACATCTGGAATTTATCCGAGCCTACTTCAAAGTGGCAGGAATTACTTTGCGGGAAAATGCGCATATGGGTGTGATTTACATTCAGGGCGAACAGCTCTGGGGTGAGAAATTATCGCGGCTTGCGACGATTTATCTGCTTGTTCTGAAACTGATTTACGATGAGCAGATGGAGACGGTTTCTTCGAGCAGCCACATTGTGACAACGGTTGGCGCATTAAACGGTAAAGCCGGCGAGTTCCGCGTGCTACGCGGTTTGCCGTCACCGACCGAAATGCGCAGAACGATTGCACTTTTAAAAAAATACCAGATCATAGAACCACTTGATGTTCTGGAAGAATTAAACGAAGAGACGAGACTGGTCATTTATCCATGTATTCATACGGTACTTCTGGGCGATGACCTGCGGGCATTATTAGAGACATTCAGTGAGGAGGATACTATTGGAGACGAAACAACCATTCAAAATACTGTCGAAGATCTGTCTGAATAACTGGCATTACATTGATCAGAAAATACTGACATTCAGTGAAGGAATCAATTTCTTCACCGGACATTCGGGAAGTGGAAAATCAACCGTGATTGACGCGATGCAGATTGTACTATATGCAAATACAGACGGACGTGGATTTTTTAATAAAGCGGCAGCAGATGATTCCGACCGTTCCCTCATTGAATATTTGCGTGGAATGGTCAACATTAATGAACACAATGAATTTCAGTATCTGAGAAATCAGAATTTTTCCAGCACGATCGTACTGGAATTAGAGCAGAGTGATACAAAAGAAAAGCAGTGTATCGGCGTTGTGTTTGACGTAGATACGGCGACAAATGATATCAGCAGACTGTTTTTCTGGCACATGGGAGGTCTTCTGGAAAATAATTACCGTACCACATCCAGATGCCTGACGACGATGGAAATGCGTGAATATTTACAGCGTTCTTTCCCGGCGGAGCAGTTTTACTGTGGACCGAGCAATGAGAGATTCCGCCGCCAGATGTATGATATTTATCTTGGCGGACTGGATGCGGAGAAATTCCCACGACTTTTCAAACGTGCGATTCCATTTAAAATGAATATTAAACTGGAAGATTTTGTGAAAGAATATATTTGCATGGAGCAGGATATTCATATAGAAGACTTGCAGGAAAGCGTTATGCAGTATGCGAGAATGCGAAGCAAGATCGAGGAGACATTGAACGAAATTCAAAAGTTGCAGGATATCCATGGTAGATATGAAGCATTTCAGGAGAAAGAAAAAGAAGTTCTTTTATGTACTTATCAGATCGACCGCCTGGAAATGCTGAAGCTGGAAGGACAGATTCAGGCCTGCATGGATAAGGAAAAAGTGCGCAAAGAAGGCACCGGTGAGCAGGAAGCAATTTTATCGTTGCTTAAGAAAGAAGAAGTTGAACTGCAGAAACAGTATGAAGAGATTATTTTAAGAATTGCGAACAGCGGATATGCAAATCTGGAAGCTGAACTTGCAGCGGTAAATGAGACACTGGAACATTTACAGACAAGCCAGGGAAAATGGCAGCAGATCAGTGAACGGCTGGAAGCATGGAAAGAGCAGGATGTGGTTTCCAACCAGATGCTCTGGGACATGGAAAAGTTTACAAAAGGAACGATTATGGCAGAAGAGCTGGAGCGTCTGCAGGAGAGCTTTGGCGAAGTCCGCGAGGAACTGGAAGAGCAGAGACAGGAAGCACAGATGTCGCTCCGCAAAGTGAAGAAAGAAGAGAAAGAGGCAAGAGAAGAGTTAAAAGAGCTGAAACAGGGAAAGAAAGCTTATCCGAAAGAGCTGGAGGAAGCAAGATATGAGTTGCGCAACCGCCTACATGAGAAGTGCGGAAAGTTTGTAAATGTGCAGATCCTTGCCGACCTTCTCGATGTGAAAGACGAGACATGGCACAACGCTGTCGAAGGTTATCTTGGCAACAACAAGCTGCTTCTGATCGTGGAACCGAAGTATGCAAAAGAAGCGATGGAACTGTATGAACAGATGGATCGGAAGAAATACCACCGCGTGTCCATTCTCGATACAGAAAAAGTGGTGGCAGGCGCAGGCAAGGATGGCTATGCAGTCAAAGATAACGGACTTGCAAAAGAAGTGAAAGCGAAAGAAGCATATGTGCAGGATTATATTGATTTCTTCCTTGGAAATGTAGAAAAATGTGATTCCGTAGAACAGCTCCGTGACTGCAAGATCGGTGTGACACCGGACTGTGTATTGTATCATAGTTTCCGTTTGCAGCATATGAATCCGGATCAGTACACAAGAAGAGCGTACATCGGTGAGACGAGTATGCGTCAGCGTGTCCGTCAGCTGGAAGAGCGCTGTGAGAAACTGGTAGAAGAACGCATGCCGCTGCAGGAATTATTAGAAGAGATCAAGAAGACCATGCAGTTGGAAATGCTCTCCCAGCCGGCAGAAGAATATCTTACTTTGCAGGTAGATGCAGAGAAGATTACAGAGCGTGAGAAACGGAAAAGTCAGCTTGTAAAACAGATGCAGCAAATGAAAGAAACGTCTGTGGATGCTTGGGAGCAGGAAAAAGAAGACATCCGTAAGAAACAGGATGTAAAGAAGGCACAGATCACGGAAGTGCAGGAAGCAATCTGGAAGCAGACGCAGGAAATGCAGCAGTTGCAGGAAGAACGTCTCCATGCGGAAGAAGCGCTGCTTGTGCAGAAAAAGAAAATGGAACAGAGCAAATGGGATGACGCTTACGAACAGGAGTTTCAGGAATATCTTGCAGGCAGACGCTCGGAAAATTATGAATATTTACAGAAACAGAAGATTGCTTCACGGTATCCGAAGATGGATGAGCGGGAAGAGGCTTATCAGAAGCTGGTAGAAGAAAGAAGTACTTATCTCAGAAGTTATGCGAACCGGACATTTTCTGCGACAAACAGAGACAATGAAGCATATGACAGACTGCTGGATGAGCTGCAGTGTGAAGAATTAGAGACATTTAAGGATGCAGCAAAAGATCAGGCAAGGGCAGCAGTAGAGCATTTCAAAGACGATTTTATTTTTAAGATCCGCAGTGCCATAAGAGAAGCTTATCAAAGACAGGATGAGCTGAACCGCATTATCAGCAAACTTGATTTCGGTAAAGATAAATATCAATTTGTCATTACGAAGAACAAAGGTCCGGACGGAAAATATTATAAAATGTTCATGGATGATTCGCTCCAGATCCATCCGGCGTCACTGGATGACGGTATGGAAAATCAGATGAATCTTTTCACGATGGAGCATGAGGAGCAGTACGCGGATCTGATGGATGAGTTGATCAGTATTTTCCTGCCGCCGGAGAATGCAACACCGGAAGAGCTGGAAGAAGCGAAGAAAAATATGGACAAATATGCAGATTACAGAACGTATTTATCCTTCGATATGCAGCAGATCGTGCATGGCGAAAAAGACATGAAAATCGGCTTGAGCAAAATGATCAAGAAAAATTCCGGCGGAGAAGGGCAGAATCCGCTGTATGTGGCACTTCTTGCCAGCTTTGCACAGATTTACCGGATTAACCTGTCTCCGAAAATGCACCGCAACCCGACAATCCGTCTCGTTGTGCTGGACGAAGCGTTTTCCAAGATGGACGCTGAGAAAGTGGCAAGCTGTATTTCGCTGATCCGCGGACTTGGATTTCAGGCGATCATCAGTGCTACGAACGACAAGATCCAGAATTATCTGGAGAATGTCGATAAGACATTTGTCTATGCCAATCCGAATAAACGGCACATTTCCATCCAGGAGTTTGAGAAGTGCGATTTCGATGAGTTGGTTGAGGAGTAAGTGCCTGTGATCAGGTAGCGAACATTTTCGCTGAGTATGGAAATCCGAACTCGAGTGTGATATGATAGTTAGCATATAATGAAATCAAGGGAGTATGATTATGAGTCAAGAGATTACAAATACAGCACCGATCGGAGTGTTTGATTCTGGTGTCGGCGGGCTGACGGTAGCGCGGGAGATCATGCGTCAGCTTCCAAATGAAAATATCGTCTATTTTGGAGATACGGCGCGTGTACCATACGGAAGTAAATCCAAGGATAACATTATCCGGTTTTCCAGACAGATCATCCGTTTCTTAAAGACGAAAAATGTAAAGGCAGTTGTAATCGCCTGCAACACGGCAAGTGCGCTTGCGTTGGAAACTGTGCAGAAAGAGACGGATCTGCCGATCCTCGGCGTAATTGTTCCGGGAGCGAGAGCCGCTGTACAGGAGACAAGAAATAACTGTATCGGAATCGTCGGAACCGAAGCGACGATCCGAAGCGAGACCTATAACAAAGAGATCCATAAACTGAATCCGGATATCAAGGTTATCGGGAAACCATGCCCGCTGTTCGTACCGCTGGTAGAAGAGGGATTTGCAAAACACAGCATTACAAAAGAAGTCATCGACATTTACCTGTCTGAGATGAAGAAAACAGATATTGATACGATGATCTTAGGCTGTACTCACTATCCGCTTCTTCGCTCCAGCATCCGGGAATATTTCGGAGAGAGCGTACATATTGTCAATCCGGCATATGAGACAGCCATGGATCTTAAAAAAGTGCTGGCAGAGAACGGAATGGCGAATCCGTCTGAAGGAGAAGCGTCCTATGAGTTCTATGTCAGTGATGCGGCGGAGAAATTTACGAAATTCGCCGATTCGATCCTGCCTTATGATGTGACGACCACGAAGGAAGTCAATATCGAGGAATATTAAACAAAATAAAAAAATTTATAAAAAAGTGTCACGAAATACCGTTTCCGATTGTTACTTATAGTAGAGCAGTAGGAGCGGTATTTTTTTACAATTTTTTCAATAAAATTATAAAAAATTGTAACAAAAACAGAGTTTCAAACGTTGTAGTAGATAAGAGGATGCGTGCGGGAAATAAGCAGAAGGAAGAAAACAATGGAACTGAGCTACCAGAAAGATTCCGGACTGTTGGAAGAGCTCACACTTCCAGACGGAACAAAACTCTGCTATACTTACAGTAATGGAAGATTAACGGAAATAAGCCATTGCAGTAAGGATGGCAAAGCACTGGTTTCTTATGCTTATGGCTATGACAGCAATCACATAAACAGTGTGACGGATGGCAAGGCGCAGAAATATACGATCACTTATAATGGTGAAAAAGTATCCGCAGTGACTTACCTGAACGGAGAGAAAGAGGAGAAATAATGAAAAAAAGATAGCTATTACGATAGTTTTGGGAGGCTTTATATTATTATTATTATTTGTATATAAGACAAATTATAATACAGTAATAAGTGATTATTCTGATGAAGTAAAAGCGTATTTCCCAAAAAAGATTTCAAAAAATGCAAAAAATGTTAAGCTAAGTGAAGCATCTATATTAGAATCACCTCAATTGTATTTACAGCTTTATTTTGATAAGAAAAATTATAGAAAGTGGAATGCTAGATTAGGGAAAAAGTATCGCATAGTTGCTAAATGCAAAATAACTGATAAAAAAGTTCGTAATGCTGACGCATATGGAGAAGTAGTAATGAAAAATAATTACTATATATCTACAGGATTTTTTGAAAAATTTGATATACCGAAAAGTAAAATACCATGGGAATATAATTTTGTGATAAACCAAAGTAAAAATACAGAAGAAAAGTGGAATCATGGAGAAGTAGGTGGATGAGCAGAAAATGAAGAGTTGGGGTGTATAATATTCTTTTTTGAAGAGTGGTAATTATACTATAAGTAATAAGACAGCAGGGCGATTTCTGAATACATGAAACAGAATTTCCTGCTGTTTCTAAAAACTTTGAAATTATATGTCACAAAATGGAACTGTGGATTGTTACTATATATGTAAGATTAATTATCCTGGATGTGGATGAGAAATAGAACGGGACAACTATTACCGATGCAGGCGGCAGAAAGAGTATTGAAGTTACGGATGCGGTAGCGTAGAGAATACCTATGATGTAGAAAACCGCTTGAGTACGGCAACTGTAACAAAGAAGAAGAGCGGTACATCCGGCAATGAGACCGTCAGCCTGACACAGGAAAACCTGTACAATGGAGAGGGACAGCGCATCCAGAAGAAGGAAGCCGGAGAAGTCACAAACTACTTCTACGAAGACGGCATGGTATCCTATACAACCGGAGCAGACACCGGAGAGAAACGGATCCAGAACCTGTCCGGACTGGAAGACAACGTGATCTATGCAGAACAGAAAGTAACCGGAAAAGACGGAACAGCATCCGCTTACCAGGACTTCCTGTATACGAAAGATATCCAGGGCAGCACCTCCAGCATCCTGAACAAGGATACAAAGGGTGAGCTTTCTTACGAGTATGACGATTTCGGAGAGACCAGTATCCACGGAAGCAGTGCCTTAAAGAATGAGATCTGCTACACAGGCGGTATCTATGATGAAAGCACCGGACTCTATTACCTGAACGCAAGATACTATGATCCTGAGAATGGAAGATTCCTGACGGAAGATACCTACCGGGGAGAGGTGAATGATCCGGATACGTTACATTTGTATGCATACTGCAAGAATAATCCGATTAACTATGTAGATCCGAGTGGACATATGACAATATCTATAGCAGCAGGAATGAAAGCAATTTTTGCAACGGTGAGCGCAGCGGGATTATGGCCGGTAGCAGCAGTATGTGTTGGAATTTTAATTGCGATGTATGCTCATAATAAACCTAAAATTGTAGCAAAGGTAACGGGGAAGATAATATCAGCGCTGTTAGCGGTAGCATGTGTAGCAGTAAAAACTAGAGAGTTTGTGAAAAAAATTGCTAAAACAGTTGCTAAGGCTAGAGTTGCTACAAAAAGAGGAAAAGATGAAAAACATCACATAGTGGCACAAGGAGCTAAAATACATCATAAATTAAAAAAACGTATGGAAGACTTAGGAATTAGTATTCATTCAAAAGCAAATACTGTTTATTTGGATTATAGATTGCATAGAAGATTGCATACAAATATATATTATATTTATGTAAGGGACTATGTTGGAAAAGATACTGTAACAAAACCAAATATATTATATAGACTTTCCAGAGTTAAAAGAATTTTACTTAAAGCAAATCAGTTAGTAAAAATGGTGTAAAGAACAAATCAGCTAGATAACTTTTGAAAATTAGATAGCAGTAGGGGCAGAAAATACGCTAGGTAAATATCATAGTACTTTTTGCCTCTACAATTTATAAAATGTAAAAAAAGAGGTAGCTTATGAATTGTGTACATAGAGATAAGTCGTGGCAAATTGTTAATTATAAAAATATTTATTTTATAGAATTATATGAAAATGCTATTTGTATTTACAGTAAAACGTTTGAATTAGTATACAAAAAAAGAACATCAAATAATTACTATTCCCAAATTATGATTGTGGAAGATACATTATTTGCACAAGGAGGATGTTCGACATTTATTGACATAATGGAAATTCCTACACTTGAAAAGAAAAAACGAATACAATGGAAAGAAGAAAAGGGATTTGAAAGAAGCGGAGAATTATTGTATATAAAAAAGAAAAATATTGTGATTACAGAATTATATTCTGATATGAAAGATATATCCATTATTACAATGATAGATATAAATACTTATAGAGAAAAGACAGTATGGAGAGCTGAAAAAACATTTTTAAAGAATATTATTTACAGTGATAAAATGGATGATTATTTGATACTATATAGAAAAATATCTACTTATAAAAATAAAGAAGCATATATAGATGAAATTTTATGGATAAAGCAGAAAAAGAAAATTATGCAAAACATAAACATACAAGGAAAATATGAAAGTATATGTGAGGTTATGGTTAATTCCAATGATGAAATATGCTGTTTAGTAGGATTTTTTTATAATGGTTATATTTTAAATATAGCAGAAGATAAAAAAATAGCTAAAGATGTAGACTTGATTGCGACTTCAAAAGATAAGAAAAAAATTGCATATATAAAAAAAGATATGTTATATGTCTATTCTTGGGAAGAGAACCTTTACTTAAAAAAGATCAAATTGCAAATGAAAACGCCATATTATGAAATGCAGTTTATAGATGATAAATACATTGCGGTCAGAGACAATAGTTATATGCATTGGTATGAATTATAATAAAGTAATGCTTTATGATTTTAACATGAAATCATCCGGAAGAGATGGAATTAAGTGGAGTACTGTTGCAAGTTCTATAAAACAACATGGATTTAAAAGCAAAGGTTACGGAGATCAAAATGATTTTGAAAAGAAAATAACTTCAACCAAACTTGGAATATTGGAGGCAAACTATAGAGCTGGTGGAGGATATTTTGCGTAGAATAACTGCGCATTTTAAGAAAGGCTATATTATAAGCA
>ERZ773103.2070-NODE-2070-length-19552-cov-3.911268_pt1 | contig 19552 bp, 20 predicted proteins | sample MGYA00511118_ERZ773103 | MGnify/ENA primary metagenome ERZ773103 (study PRJEB29015, sample SAMEA2737821) | human gut metagenome | biome: human gut; feature: human-associated habitat; material: faeces | place: China | collected 2012 ... | reverse complement strand
AGATTTACAGAAATTAAAGAAAGAGAAGGAGGCGCAGTCAAGATGACAGATCTTAAGATTGATCGATTCTTACTTTTGATGAAAGAAAGGCAGGAAGCAGGGGTAAATATCACAATTATCACAACAAATCCGGACGAGATTACTTACGGAAGTTCGGATGTATGTCATGAATTGATCAGAACAATGAGGCTGGTAGGAATAAATGTAGTGGTAAGAACAGAAGTAGAACAATGTTTTGCTGTCATTGACGATGAAATCGTGTGGCATGGCGGTATGAATCTTCTTGGAAAGGTGGATGCCTGGGATAATCTGATGCGGATCAGGAATCATCAGGTTGCAGCGGAATTGTTGGAGATTTCATTGGGATAGATAATGAAGAAATATCAATAAGAGGCAGGGTAGCTTATGGAATTGGAAAGACGAGATTTGTTATGATCCAGGGAATCCTTGGAGCATTTTTCGTCAGAGTGCCAGTATCTTATCTTATGAGTATTCAGCCGAATAGTTCACTGTTTGAGATAGGACTGGCGACTCCGATGTCGTCGATACTTCAGTTGATCCTCTGCGTAGGATTTATGCTGATTTTAAGCAAAAAGGGAATGTTCGAAGACAAATTATCTGATTTCATTTAGGGCTACATCTGGATGATGATACTGTGGGCGATGCTTGAGTGTCGGAACTTTAAGCAGCGTTGCATTTTGCGGACACCAGTGAAGGCAGGCATAACAGGCTGCACAATCATGTCCGTGGACAGCTTTGCCATCTGTTATCTGAATGTTATCAAGCGGACAGACAGAAGAACAGATTCCACAACCGTTACATTTGGATGTGACAGAAAAATTCTTCATAAGTGTCAGGCGTTTGAAAGAGTGTTCACCATAAAAATAGGATGAAGTAACAAAGTCTGCTTTTGGAAAACTTCCGTCAGATGTAAAGTTTTGTTTCTTCGCTTTTATAGAAGCGATGATAGCATTTAACCGTTCCGGTGCTTTTTTCAACCGTTCTTTATTCTGTTTGTCTGTGCTGATCAGACAGTTTCCAGGCATCTGCAGATCAAAACAGGCAGACAGGTGCGCTTTGCTAAGTGCAAGTGTCTGATCTATGTTCTTAAACGAAACACCGCTTTTGCCATTACTAGAAGTCATGACCGCAAAAGCGTAACAGTCAGATCTGACGCTTAATTTCAGTAGAAATTCTTTTGCGATCCATGGAATATCTCCCATATAAGTTGGAAAAACAAATCCGACGATATCATCGTTGCAAGAGATTTCCGATTCTTTCATATATTTTGTAATACTCTCTGCCGGCTGATTTATCTTTTCGCCGATTTCTTTTGCTGTCCAAAGTGAATTACCTGTTCCAGTAAAATAGAAAATCATGGATTTTCCCTCCTATATATAGATTCATAAGTTTCAGTATAGCACAATAAGAAAAAGTACAGGAAATAAAAACCTTGAAACTTCATGAAAGATAGAATATAGTACAAAAGGATAGAAAATAAAAGGAAGTGATTTCCCTGGGAACAGTGAAGAAAAAGCACAGGAAAGGAACCGGAAGAAGAGTAAAATCGAGAGACGATTTTTCTGTGAGAAAAATATTAGAGGAAGAGATGGTCGCCTTTTTAGATACAGAATATCTGACTTCTCAGGTAAAAGGCGGATCACCGGCAAAGTTAGTATCCATCGGTTTGGTCATTTGCAGAAAAGATTTCAAGGAAGTAGACAGATTTCATTCTTATATTTATACAGAAGATGAATTGCATGATGTATTCAGAGAGTTGACAGGCATTACAGAAGAGACGCTTAAAAATGCACCGGATTATGAACTGGTGATGGAAGAAGTGGAAGAGAGACTGGCAGTCTGGAATGTGACGAGAATCTTTGTGTGGGGACCGGATCAGATTGTAATCCAGAGAGATCTTTTAGAACATCGAAAAGAGATCTCAAAGAGAACCAAAAAGGCGGTGAACCGTATATTACGCATGATGAAAGACCTGGAGGCTATCTACTCTAAGAAACTGAAGATGCACAGTATCGGAATTGCGAATCTGAAATTTCTTTGTGGACTGGGAACGGATGTGAGCCATGATGCGTTGGAGGATGCCGTCGATTTGAAGAATGTGATAAAGCATATAGATATCAAAGGCTGTCCGACGCATATGGTGCAGGCAATGAAGTATTATCTGGCAGATAAAGAGACCTATTGCAGATACCGGAGATTCCATGAGAAATGGGAAAATGTTCCGGATGGATTGATAAAAAAGGGCCAGCAGATGCTTACAGAGCTTGAAAAAGTGGATTCTATGGAGGCGAGAGCTCTAAAGGATGATATCCGGGTAATCTGCACGGGAGAAGATACCACATTTCCACTTTTGGAAGAATACATCGAGAGTCAGTGCAGTACTATTTTTCCGAATCTTCCAGTCGGATAATCATAATATCATTTAATTTTAATATCGTATTCTTTTGAGGGAGTACAGACAAATCATCGCGCAGAATAAGAAAGACGGTGATCTGCTGTGCTTCCTCTATTTTTGCAACAGTTTTTCCGGCGGACTGTTTGTCTACAAAAATTTCAACGATTTCTTTGTCGACACTGTACATGCAGAGACTGCTAGCAAACATCAGGATCATAACGATAAAAACGGAAGAAATGATCTGGTTTCTCTTTTCGTACAGAACCGTTGTGATGACATTGAAGGAGTCATATTTTGCATTTAGGCGGAACAGATGAAAGATTCTTGCGACACGCAGCATACGGAAAATAACAAAACCAGACAGGAAAACTATAGAGAAGATGGCCACTGTCACATATTCGACCACAGTAAAAAGACCAGAACAAAAAGCAAGCTGGTCAAAGGTCTCTAAGTTTGTATCATAACATAAACGGCCGTAAAAACAAAGAAAGTGGATAAATTGACAGGAAATCTCCATGGTGTGTATAATTAATAATAGATAAAAAGCAGTCAGATTTGAAAGGAATGAAAAATATTTTGAAGGATGAAATAAATGTACGGGCTGAACTTTTTGCAATGCAGGATCTTGAGTATCGGGATTTTCAGGCAAAACTGATGCCGACGATAGAGAAAGAAAAAGTGATAGGAGTGCGGACTCCGATGCTTCGGACCTTTGCAAAAAAGTACGGGAAGACAGAATCGGAGGGAGAGTTCCTTAAGGTATTGCCACATCAGTATTATGAGGAGAATAATCTGCATGGTCTTTTGATTGAACAGATCAAAGATTATGATCAGTGTATCGTGGAATTGGATCGCTTTTTACCATATATAGATAACTGGGCAACTTGTGATCTTCTGGCTGTTCGAACGGTGAAAAAGCATCTTGGAGAATTTAAAAAAGAGATTTATCGCTGGATGGAATCTGACCATACCTATACGATCCGCTTTGGGATTAATATGTTGATGCGATATTATCTGGAAGAAGAGTTTCGACCAGAGTATCCGGAGAAAGTTGCGGCGATCCGTTCGGAAGAATATTATGTGAATATGATGCGGGCGTGGTATTTTGCAACAGCATTGGCCAAGCAGTATGAACAGACTCTTCCATTTATAGAAGAACGGAAATTAGATACCTGGACGCACAATAAGACAATTCAGAAAGCAATTGAAAGTTACAGGATCACGCCGGAACAGAAGACCTATCTGCGGACACTAAAGATTAAGGCAGATAGAAAATAGCGAAGATAAAGAGGGATAGTTATGAAAGAGATTATGACACCGGGAAAGCGCATCGGAATCTTGTGTGAGGAACAGGGCGTCTCGAAGAAAGAACTGGCGGATCGGATCGGCGTATCGCCGTCACAGATCAGTCGGATCGTAAAGGAAGATACGAAGACGATCAACAGTGATATACTGATCGCACTGGCAAATGAATTTGGAGTATCGACGGATTACATCCTAGGTGTTGATGTAAGTGACAGAAAAAAAGAAGAAGTGGCAAAGCAGTATAAGCCGATGCTTGTGATGAACACGGCTTTTAAGCCGGGAACATGTCTGGAATTTATAGAATCATTGAATGATCCGGATGTTAAGAAGATGGCATATGCTGAGTACTATTATTTTAGCGGACAGCATGAAAAAGCAGTCGAGTTATCAGAATTATATTTGTCCTGTGGGAATCAGTTGATGCAGTTGTCTGCGAATCTGATCTACTCCTTTGCGAATCTGACATTGAATCATATCAATTCTGCCAGATTAGGACTTAGTAATCTGGAGCAGAGTCTTGAACTATATGCACAGAATAATAAGGAAAATCGGGAACTGATCATATTTATGGCGGGAGCCTCCAGAGTACTGCTCCATTTGCCGATAGAAAATACAATGGAATTGGCCGGAAGTATTGCAGATCTTCCGGAGGGAATGCGATTATGGGGCTGTTATGTCATGGCACATGAGGCCTACCTGTTACAAGAATATGAGAAATCACTCGGAATTGTAGATGCATGCCTCGCTTTAAGTTCTAACATTTATCCGATTGCAATGATCTATCTACATTTAATAGCGGCGATGGACGCAATGAGTCTTAGAAAGCCGGAACTGGCAAAGCAGTATTTTATGAAAGCATGGGAACTTGCAGAGCCGGATGATCTGATTGAAGGAATCGGGGAACATCATGGTCTTTTGCAGGGACTGATTGAAACCTGTATGAAAGAGGATTATCCGAAAGCGTATGAGCGGATCATAGAGATCACGTATCGTTTTAGCTATGGATGGAGACGGATCCATAATCCGGATACAAATGAAGAAGTGGCAGATAATCTCACGACGACAGAATTTACGATTGCAATGCTTGCCAATCGTGGGTGGACGAATCAGGAGATCGCTGAATACATGAACATCACAGAGAGAACCGTAAAACAGCGCCTGACCGACATCTTTAATAAATTGAACATCAGCAATCGAAAGCAGCTGAACAACTATATGTTGCGGTAGGCACTGTTATTATAATATTGGTATAACATTAAATATATTTCTTAGTTACTTATCAGCAGGGAAGAAAATGCCCTGCTGTTTTCTTACGCTATCCATAACTGTAAGTTCCATTTCAGAATATGGAAGAAATTGGTGGTTGATTTCTTTATTTTCGATGAGATGGATAAAATCTCGGATTTCAAAAATGATATCATTAGAAGATTTTTCATAGGAGATGACTTCTTCTTGTCCATCATTATATTGAATCCGGATGTCCTTTGGAATAGAAATACCATCGATCAGCATCGTTCCGTTTTCGCCCTGGATCTCACATGGACGATCGGAAGTTGAGATTTTGGAGTAGATCAGCTCGGCAAGCATATCCTTGTAGTGAAGAAGAACCGTTCCGGCACCTTCCATTCCGTTATGAAGTTTAATACAGTCACTGGAAATATGCTCCGGGAGACCGAATAGAGCTACCAGAGGGTGTACGCAGTAGACTCCCAGATCCATAAGTGCACTGTTGGAAAAATCCGGATTAAAAGCATTTTCTATGATCCCATTTTTGAATTTCTCGTATCTGCTGGAATATTTGCAGAACTGAAAGGTAACTCTTCGAAGTGTTCCGAGTTTCAAGAGATTATCTCGGATTGCCGCAAAGGAAGGATTGTGAACAGGACGCATCGCTTCTAAGAGAACCACCTGGTTCTTAAAGGCAGTCTCACGCATCTGCTGAAATTCTTCCAAATTAGAGGCTGTCGGTTTCTCGCAGAGTACATGTTTTCCATGATTCATCATCAGGATACTCTGAGGAGCATGAAAAGAGTTGGGGCTGGCAATGTAAACCGCATCAATCTCCGGACACTCTGCCAGATCATTCAAGTCATCAAAAAATAGATCAGCACCATATTTTTTGCCATATTCTTTCGCATGTGCAAGACTTCTGGAATAGACCGCTTTTAAGTGAAGATCATCCTGCATGGCAGCAGCATTAAGAAATAAATCCGTAATAAAATTTGTTCCGATAATCGCAAAATTAATCATAGTGATACCCTCTTTGAATAATATTTAAGTTCTTTTATTTGATTATAAAAGAAAAATAAAAAAATTTGTAAAAAAATTATTTTTTGCTGTAACCTTTTTATTTTTAGGTGCGTATATACAAGTAGAACCAAAACTAATCTATTGCAGACGGCATTGAACAGCTTGTTGAATGAGGCACAGATATATAGTCAGATGCTGGAAAAATATGATAGAATATTTTGTGTATAGATAGAGATAACGGTATGCTGAAAAATAAATTGGAGAATACAAGGAGAGAGCAAAATGAAGTGCAAGAAGTGTGGAAAAGAATTAAAAGGACAGGAGAGTTTTTGTACAAAATGTGGAGCCAAGATACCACAGAACTATATTATGAATGCAGTAAATAGATATAAAGGTGGGGATAATACTGCATTTGAAATCATTTACAGAGAAAGCTATGCAACAGTAAAAGTCGCGTGCCTGTCGGTGATAGGAACTGGAAATCTGGTTCAATTAGAGGATATGGTTCAGGAGTCTTATCTTCGCATTATAAGAGGACTTAAGACCTATGATCCAGAGAAAGCTAATTTCTTTACCTGGGCTGGAAAAGTTGCTGTAAATACAGTGATTTCGGAGCTGAGGAAAAAGAATGTGGAGATTGTTCCGTTAGTGCAGGAAGTCGGGGACGAAGAAATTTCATTAGAGTTTGAAGATGAGAAGATCGAGTATCAGCCGGAACTTCAGTATGAGGCGTCAGAAAGAGAAGCAATTATCCGTGATATTTTACAGGAACTTTCTGAGAGACAGAGAGAATGTATCGTTCTTTATTACATGAATCAGATGAAGGTTGCAGAGATTGCGGATATTTTGGACATGCAGGAGAGTGCAGTAAAAGTGAATCTTCATCGTGGCAGAAAGAAAGTAGAAGAACGGGTAACTGCGATGGAAAAACAGGGAATCAAGTTGTTAGGACTGACTCCGATTGTATTCTTTGCGTCACTGCTCGTATCAGAAAAAGAGGCATATGCGAAAGAATCTGCGGTATCTTTTGTGGAAAGTGGAATTGGAATGCTGGCATCCTGGGAGGATGCGCCTGATCTGGAAGAACTGTCAGAAGATCTGGGAGATAATACGGATATAATGAATGACGCTGACATAACATCCGATGCAAATATATCAGAAAATGGAAATGTACCAAGCGGTGCAGATCGGTTAGAAAATAAAAATATGTCAAATGATATAGATGGCACCGAGCAAATGTACGCAGAGACCCCTGGTGTAGAAGAAGTTGCAGGTACGGTAACAAAACACGCAGGAAAAGCAATCGCCAAGAAAATTGTTATAGGACTTGCGGTTCTCGGTGTTGCTGTTGGAGGTGGATATGCGGTAGGACACCAGAGCAGCGGAACGGACAAAAAAGAGGCGTCCGCCGATGAGAAGAAAGCAGAGAAAAAGAAAGATGTCCGGGTGGTCGAGAAAAAAGAAGAGAAGAAAGAAGAACCAAAGGAAGAAGAACAGACAGAAGAGACAACAACGCAGGAAACGGAGCAGCCAGTAGAAGAAGCGATGGATCCGTTACAGATATATGGAGAGGTGCTAGAAGAATATTATTATGCATGGAGAGGGGCATATGCAAGCTCTCCAGATGTGTATCCTTATGTGGATTTTAATTTGAAGGATGCTTATTATTATTCAATAGAAAATGAATTATATTATTGCATATATGATTTCTGTGGGGACGGAATGCCGGAATTGTGCATTGGTACAAGGAGTAATGATAAAAATGGAGAGGCATATTATACAATTTGGGATATGTATAGCACAGATAACACATCTGTTGCAAGGGTAGTTGAGAAAAATATAGATTATAAATCTACGGGATATAATGTTTTTGCTGGCGGAATTATTGAAATGCATTCGGGAGAACCTGGAAATGCAGGAGGTTCAGAATTTTATCAATTATCTGCGGGACAAATGCAAGCAACTTGGATTGATGGAATATATCATGATGGAGCACTTCAAAGCTTTTCCAGAGCTGATGGAAGTGGTAATTATACAGAAATCAGTATAGATGAATATCAGCAGATTCAGGCACAGTACAGCGGTACTGATATGAGTAATCAATTAATCTGGACACCGATTTCAGATTTGTATTATTAAGGGAAAATCAAAAAACACAAATAAAGTTATGAGGAAGATAGCAAAATGAAATGTAGTAAATGTGGAGCAGAATTGCAGAAAAATGGGAAATTTTGTGCGAAGTGCGGAACAAAAATCCCAGAAAATTATGCGAACATAAAAAATGACATATATAAGAAAGATTCAGTTAGCAAAAATACAGGAAAGACAAATTTTAAGAAAGTTATCATTGGATTACTAATAATCTGCATTGCTGTCGGAGGTGGATACATAGTAGGAAATCAGAGTTCTGCTAAAGGAAATACAAGTTTGATTGCCAAAGTAAAGAAAAAGGTTATGGGAGGTCACGGTTCGGGGAAAGCAGTTGATAAAGTATGGTGCTATAAAGCCGAAGAGTTGTGACAGTTGGTTTTTTGGATGTACTAGTCTGAAGAAAATTAAGAATATTGAGAATCTATATATGGATGAATGTGTAGATATATCTGCCATGTTTGATTATTGTCCAGAACTTACGAGCATAGGAAATTTGAGCAAGTGGGATACGGCTAATATGACAGATATGTCATATATGTTTTACAATTGTTCAAAACTTACCGATATAGGGAATCTGAGCAAGTGGGATACAGCTAATGTGATGGATATGTCGGGAATGTTTGCAGACTGTTCGGAGTTGGTTAGTATAGGAAATTTGGATGAATGGGATACAGCTAATGTGATGGATATGTCGAGCATGTTTTCAGGCTGCTCTAAATTGAGCAGAGTAGGAGATTTGAGTGAATGGGATACATCACATGTGACAGAAATGAATTCTGTGTTTGAAAACTGTGCTAAACTTACCGATATAGGAGATTTAAGTGGATGGGATACATCGCATGTGACAAGCATGTCTTTTATGTTTAGTGGCTGTTCAAAACTTACAGATATAGGAGATGTAGGAGAATGGGATGTGACAAAGGTAAAAGTTATGTCTAGTATGTTTAGTGAATGTGATAAACTAATTGTAGATTGTTCTGGTTGGACTGGAAATTTACTAAGCATAGAAGATATTACAGAATTTTCGAGAAAGACGCCGGGAGTTATAGAACCTCTATGGCCGTTTAACTAATTTAAGTGTTGAGTAAAACGAAGCAGATATCCTTACTTAGGGGTATCTGCTTCACTTTATAATTCGCGTTTATAGATTTTCTTATGGAGCAATTTCTGTTTATACATGGTATGGTCGACTTCCTGAATGATGTCCTCGATTGGGAGCTCACCATGCCCTTTCGGAACTTCCAGGATTCCGCAACTAAAGCTCTTCGGATAATCTTTGTCGCTTCCAAGTGTAAATGAGGTCTGCATCTGCGCAATCTTTTCTTTGGCTTTGCCTTCGAAATAATGTCGGTTGCCGATTCCTGTCAGGTTGTCACGGTAAGCTTCATTTGTCAGTCGTTCTTCCCCAAGATTTCCGCGGCTTTTTTCGTCATATTGCAGATAATCTGCTAATGTTAATTTTTTTGATCTTCTAGAAAAATATTATCATTCATAGGTTATGATCTCTCTGTATATTTCTGACATTTCATTAAATTTTTTAATAAGTTAAGTATAACATTGTAAGATTTCAGATTCAACTAATAAGAGAGATTCTGAGAATAATTGTTAAGAAAAAGCTAAGAAAAAGAACTGGGGAAAAATTATAGTTGAATTTCTAAATGTAAAGTGGTATTATCATATCCGTGTTGAAAATCTGAAAATCAAATATTTAGCAAAGCAGTCGAAAGGCTGTGACGCAAAGCTATAGGGCCTGTAAAATGGCAGCCAGTTGCACGATATATAAGTAATTAGGGGTATTGCTATTCGTGTAGCAGTACCTTTTTTGCTGAGCAAAAGTCCGGGGGAAGCTCAAGTGGATATAGGACATTTTTGGAAGCATCAACCAAAAAATAATGGATGTTGGGATTCATTTTAATAATGGCCATTACGGCAAAAGGGATACTTTCCATCGGAACGTTTTAGGAGCGTAAACTTTTAGAACATTCGGCGGAAAGTATCTTTTTTATATTGTTTTTATATCATTTCATATCTTTTAAAATAAAAATACTTTATACAATTACAAAATACCAATATAATAGAGGATAAGTATGATTAACGGAGAGTGATAAATATGAGATTGGTTCTTGGCAGCACATGGAAGAACTATGAGAAAAAGAATCTGAAAAATGATCTGTTAGCAGGTCTGATTATTATGGCAGTTTCCATCCCGATTTCCATGGGGTATGCACAGATTGCAGGTTTGCCGGCGGTATATGGACTCTACGGTTCCGTATTCCCGATTCTGGCATTTGCACTATTTTCTACTTCACCACAGTTTATATTTGGAGTAGATGCGGCTCCGGCGGCATTGATCGGATCGGCGTTATTAAGCCTTGGTATTGAGAGCGGTTCAAAGGAAGCGATAGCGGTGGTGCCGGTACTTACGCTGTTTGTAGCGTTATGGTTACTTGCATTTTATCTGATGAAAGCCGGAAAGCTGGTCAATTATATTTCGGCACCTGTCATGGGCGGATTTATTACGGGCATCTGTACGACGATCATTCTGATGCAGATTCCGAAGATACTGGGAGGAACTTCCGGTACGGGAGAGTTTTTTGAACTGGCAGAACATATTATAGAGACGATCAAGATCATAAATCTGCCGTCTCTGGCACTGGGAATCGCAGCACTGTTCATCTTAACGATTTCTAAAAAGCTGATACCGAAATTTCCGATGGCGGTAGTTCTCATGGCGGTTGGAGCAATTTTGACGAAGATATTACCGTTAGAACAGATAGGGATACATACGCTTGCGGCAGTAAGACCGGGACTTCCCACGTGGCATTTTCCGGATCTGAAATTAGTGCCGCTTACAGAGGTAATCACGATCAGCTTGTCGGTAGCGGTGGTGATTATGGCGGAAACGTTACTTGCAGAAAATAATTTTGCCCAGAAAAATGGCTATAAAATTGATGATAATCAGGAGATTCTGGCATTCTCTGTCGGAAATTTTCTAGCTGCTTTTACAGGATGCTGTCCGATCAATGGATCCGTTTCGCGAACGGCGATGGGAGAGCAGTATCAGGCAAAGACGCAGCTTACAGGAATTGTGGCAGGAGTTTCGATGATGGGACTGTTGCTTTTTGGAACCGGGTTTATCGGGTATCTGCCGATTCCGGTGTTGACGGCGATCGTTATCTCTGCACTGGCCGGAGCGACAGAGTTTGAACTGGCAGTGTGGTTATGGAAAGTCAGCAGGAAGGAATGTTTTATATTTGTTGGTTCATTTCTGGGAGTGTTGTTACTTGGAACGGTGAATGGAGTTTTGATCGGAATCATCCTCTCATTTTCAGAGGTGATCATCCGCAGTGCGAAACCTGCGAGGTGTTTCCTTGGAGTACAGCCGGGACATACTGAATTTCGGGATTTCAGAGAAAGCAGCCAGATCTATGCGATAGAGGGCGTTGTGATCTACCGTTTCAGCAGTAACCTTTTCTTTGCAAATGTACAGGAACTACAACGGGATATTGAAGAAAGTATTAAGGAGAATACGAAAGCTGTTATCCTGGATGCCAGTGGAATTGGAAGTATTGATATCACGGCGGCAGATCGAATCGAAATTTTATACCGTTCGTTAAAAGAAAAAGGGATCCGGTTTTATATGACGGAGAATATTGCGGATCTGAATGAGCAGCTTCGAAATCTCGGTCTGGGATATTTAATTGAAGAAGGAAATGTCAGAAGGACGATATCTGTAGCATTAGAAGATATGGGAATCTACAGACCATATCCGTTGGAAGGCGGAGTAAAGAATCATTATCGCACACCGTCCAGAAAACGTGTCGATAACCGTGTGCAGGAATTTGTCTGGGCTTTTGGTTCGGAAGCAGAAGAACAGATGGAAAAGCAGATCGTCAGACAGATTGAACAGTTGAAGAAAAGTGGAGATGTGGAGAAACTTTTACATGGAAGATGGGCACACATGGATGCACTGGATGAGGATGAGTGGCTGGAGCATCTGGAAGAACATCTGAAGGAAATCGTGCGTATTTCTGGTAAAGATGAGAAGACACTGGCGGCACATTTTGAGGCTCGCAGAAAAGAAGTGCATGACCGGATTGCCAGAGAGCATCCGGAACTGGCAGAACGGTTCAAAGAGCGAAGACATCTTCTTGATGAGCATCTAAAGGAGAGAAGACCGGAGATTTATAAACTGGTATTAAGTTTAAGAGAAGAAAGAAAAAAAGAATAGTATTTCTAATATTTATTAAGCGGAGTATCACGACCGAAATACATATCGGTCACCGGATACTCCGCTTTCTTTACATTTTTTGTATTTTTGTAAATTGTTTTTGTCCCCTTCTTCTTGTTAGAATCATACCTGTTGAAACAAATAAATAAACTAATCGAGGTCAAGAAATGATCGGAGTAATAAAAGGAACCGGAGCTTATGTTCCAGATAAAGTCCTGGATAATGATGATATTGCAAAGCTGGTAGACACTAGTGATGAATGGATCAGAGAGCGGACCGGTATTGTAAAAAGGCACATCGCAACCTGTGAGACGACGACTGAGATGGCGGCGGAAGCAGCACAGATGGCACTTTTGGAAGCCGGTGTTGATGCAGATGAGTTAGATCTGATCCTGGTATCTACGATATCACCAGATCAGGTAATGCCGTGTACAGCCTGTGGGGTGCAGAGTAAGATACATGCACGGAACGCGCTGTGCTTTGATCTAAGTGCTGCATGCAGTGGATTTGTGGTTGCCTACAATACAGCATGTGCTTATATTGAGAGCGGTTTGTATCAGAAGATATTGATTATTGGAAGCGAAAGCCTTTCGAATCTGACAAACTGGAAAGACAGGGGAACTTGCGTATTATTTGGAGATGGGGCCGGGGCGGTAGTTATTACAGCAGAGGAAGGCATCAGTTACCGTCCTGTGGCCTATTCAGATGGTATGCTTAAAGATGCGCTGACGTTAAAAAGCAGACACGCACACAATCCATTCATGGAGCAGAGCGTGGATTACGAAGATAGTGCATATTATATGGAGATGGATGGACAGGCAGTATTTAAATTTGCAGTCCGGAAGGTACCGCAGGTCATAGAGAAAGTACTGGAAGCAAATGAATTAAGAAAAGAAAACATCGCATACTATGTACTTCATCAGGCGAATCGCCGAATAGTAGAGGCGGTTGCAAAAAGGCTGAAAGAGCCTGTTCATAAATTCCCGATGAACATGATGAAATATGGAAATACATCTTCCGCTAGTATTCCAATATTATTACATGAAATGAATCAGAAACAGCTGATAAAAAGCGGAGACAAAATCATACTCGCCGGGTTCGGCGGGGGACTTACATGGGGAGCTTCGGTTCTTACATGGAGATAGAAAAGACAAAGTAAAAGAAAATAAAAGGAGATTACAAAAATGTTTGAAGAAATCAGAAAAATCGTAGCAGAAAATCTTAGCGTAGAGGAAGATACTATTACCATGGAGACTTCTTTTAAGGAGGATCTGGAGGCTGACTCACTGGATCTCTTTGAAATGGTGATGGCACTGGAAGAGGCATATGAGATTGAAATCCCATCTGAGGATTTGGAGAAACTTTCTAATATTTCGGATGTTATTTCTTATATCGAAAGCCATAAAGAGTAGAAGGTCAAAAAATAAAAGGGCAGGATAAAGATATGCAGACAGAATTAACCAGATTATTAGGAATTGAATATCCGATCATCCAGGGCGGCATGGCCTGGGTTGCTGAGTATCATCTGGCGGCGGCTGTATCAGAGGCTGGAGGTCTTGGAATCATTGGAGCAGCGAACGCACCGGCAGAGTGGGTGAGAGAACAGATCAAAGAGACAAAGAAACTGACGGATAAGCCGTTTGGCGTCAATGTAATGCTGATGAGCCCGTATGCAGAGGAAGTGGCGAAAGTCGTGGCAGAAGAAGAGGTTGCAGTGGTTACGACGGGTGCCGGAAACCCAGAGAAATATATGGAACTCTGGAAATCAAAAGATATCAAGGTCATTCCGGTTGTGGCATCTGTGGCATTGGCAAAACGTATGGAACGTTGTGGGGCAGATGCTGTGATCGCGGAAGGTTGTGAATCTGGAGGACATATTGGAGAGAGCACGACGATGACACTGGTGCCGCAGGTTGTGGATGCGGTGGATATACCGGTTATAGCGGCCGGAGGAATCGCAGATGGACGTGGAATTGCGGCTGTTTTTATGTTAGGTGCAAAAGGTGTCCAGATGGGAACTCGTTTCGTAGTAACAAAAGAATGTCAGGTACATCAAAATTATAAAGAACGCATCATTAAAGCAAAAGATATTGATACCCGTGTAACCGGAAGAAGTACCGGACATCCGGTGAGAACATTAAGAAATGGCATGACGAAGAAGTATCTGGAAATGGAAAGTAAAGGTGCTTCTTTAGAAGAACTGGAATATCTGACGCTTGGAGCACTTAGAAAAGCTGTCGTAGACGGAGATATCAAAGAGGGAAGTGTGATGTCGGGACAGATTGCCGGTATGGTAAAAGAAGAACTGACTTGCAAAGAAGTGATCGATCGTCTGGTAAAAGAGACAGAGGCAGTGATGAAAGGAACGAAGTTCTATGAGTAAGCTTGCATTTATTTATCCGGGGCAGGGAGCCCAGAAAGCCGGAATGGGTGCAGATTTTTATAAAAATAGTGAAATAGCAAGAACAATCTATGACCAGGCAGAGAAAGTGCTTGGTCTTGATTTGAAGAATATCTGTTTTGAAGAAAATGACAGGATCAATCTGACAGAATACACGCAGCCGGCGATGGTAACGACATGCCTTGCTATGACAAGAGTGTTGATGGCACAGGGAATACAGCCGGATATCACCGCGGGATTAAGTCTTGGAGAGTATGCGGCAGTCGCCGTTACAGGTGCATTGAGTGACCTGGAAGCAATCCGACTGGTGAGAAAAAGAGGACTTCTGATGCAAAATGCGGTACCGGCAGGGGAAGGTGCGATGTGTGCAGTCTTAGGTATGTCCGCAGAATCAGTTTTGGGCGTTTTGGAGCAGGTCGAAAATGTGACGATCGCAAATTATAATTGTCCGGGACAGATCGTAATCACTGGAAAGAAAGAAGCGGTAGAGCAGGCAGCGGTGCTGTTAAAAGAAGCCGGTGCAAGAAGAACCGTAATGTTGAAAGTGAGCGGTCCGTTTCATTCTCCGATGATGGTACCGGCAGGAATGGCATTGCATGATGAAATAGAAAAAGTTACCTTTGGAGAAATGGATATTCCTTATGTCGCAAATGTAACTGCAGAAAAGATAGAAGATGCATCATTGATAGGAGAACTCTTTTGCAAGGGAGTCTCTTCCTCTGTGAAATGGCAGCAGAGTGTAGAGACTATGATTTTGGATGGTGTTGATACATTTGTAGAGATCGGGCCTGGAAAGACGCTGGCAGGATTTATGAAGAAAATAGACCGGGAAGTAAACATTTATAATGTGTCTTCCTGGGAAGATATAGAGAAAGTAAAGGGTGCATTATGTTAGAAAATAAGATTGCATTAGTCACAGGTGCGTCAAGAGGCATTGGAAAGGCGGTAGCGAAAGAGCTTGCAAAAAAGGGAGCATTTGTGATCGTAAATTATAATGGCTCGAAGGATGCGGCAGAATGTGTGGTGGAAGAAATAAAAGAAGACGGTGGTGACGCAGTTCTCTTTCAGTGTGATGTATCCGATTATACGGCATGTGAACAGATGATCGCAGAGGTTTTAAAGACTTATAAAAGAATAGATATCCTGGTGAACAATGCCGGAATTACGAGGGACAATCTGTTGATGAAAATGTCTGAGGATGAGTTTGAGGCTGTTCTTGATACTAATTTAAAGGGAACTTTCCATACTATGCGTTTCATATCCAGGGTGATGTTGAAACAAAGAAGCGGCCGTATCATTAATATGGCATCGGTTGTCGGAATTACAGGAAATGCCGGACAGACCAATTATGCAGCTTCGAAAGCAGGTGTGATCGGAATGACCAAAAGTGTGGCGAAAGAACTGGCATCCAGAGGGGTTACCGTAAATGCAATCGCACCGGGATTTATAGAGACAGATATGACGGAAGTCTTAAGTGACCGTGTGAAAGAAACGGTGTCCACACAGATTCCGATGGGAAAAATGGGAAGACCCGAGGATGTGGCGAAACTGGCAGCATTTCTGGCATCGGATGATGCAGGATATATTACAGGTCAGGTCATAAATGTAGATGGCGGAATGGTAATGTAAGGAGATTATGCATGAAAAGAAGAGTGGTTGTTACGGGACTTGGAGCAGTGACTCCAATCGGAAATACAGTAGAAGAATTTTGGCAGAATATTAAGGATGGAACCGTTGGAATCGGAGAGATTACCAGATTTGATGCCGCGGACTATAAGGTAAAGCTGGACGCAGAAGTGAAAAACTTTGATGCAACGCAAAGGATGGATAAAAAGGCAGCGAAGAGAATGGAACGATTCTCCCAGTATGCCGTTGCTGCAGCGAAGGAGGCACTGGAAGATTCCGGTATCTGTATGGAGAAGGAAGATGCATTCAGAGCTGGTGTGATCGTGGGATCTGGAATCGGAAGTCTTAGTATCGTTGAGAGCGAGTATGAGAAAATTCTGGATGGAAAAGTAAACAGAGTAAATCCATTAATGGTTCCGAGAATGATTTCCAATATGGCAGCCGGAAATATTTCGATTCAATTAGGACTTCGCGGAAAATGCACCAACGTGGTGACAGCCTGTGCATCCGGTACGCATTGTATCGGAGATGCTTTTCGTGCAATCCAATATGATGATGCGGACATTATGTTTGCGGGTGGAACAGAGAGTTGTATCTGTCCGACTGGAATTGCAGGATTTCAGGCACTTACGGCATTAACAAAGGAAACGGATCCGTTAAGAGCTTCTATTCCTTTTGACAAGGAAAGAGATGGATTTGTACTTGGTGAAGGTGCAGGCGTTGTGGTACTGGAAGAACTGGAACATGCGAAAACTCGAGGAGCACATATCTACGCAGAAGTAGTCGGATACGGAGCGACCGGAGATGCATTTCATATTACGTCGCCATGTGAAGATGGAAGTGGTGCGGCAAAAGCAATGGAACTTGCAATGAAAGAAGCTGATGTCCTGCCGGCACAGATCGATTATATCAATGCACATGGAACCGGAACGCATCATAATGATCTCTATGAGACCAGAGCGATCAAACTGGCGCTGGGAGAAGATGCTTATCATACAGTGATAAACTCGACGAAATCTATGATCGGGCATCTCTTAGGAGCAGCCGGTGGTGTGGAATTTGTAGTATGTGCAAAATCTATAGAAGAAAATTATATTCATCAGACAATGGGAACGAAAGAGCCTGATGAGGAATGTGATCTGAATTATGCGATCGGTGCACCGGTGGAAAAAGAGGTGAACTATGTACTGACAAATTCGCTGGGATTTGGAGGACATAATGCGACACTCCTTTTGAAAAAATATGAGGGATAAAATTATGGAATTTGAAAATCTGTTAAAGCTGATTGAACATGTATCAAAATCTGAGTTAGATAGTTTTTCTTATGAAGAAAATGGAACAAAGATTAAGTTAAAAAAAGATAAGAACTATGTAGAAGTCGCAGAAACTCCGGTGAAAGCGACAAAGAATCGATCACAGGAGAATGTGCCTGAAGAAGTGGAAGTAGTTTCCGGTAACGAAGTGAAATCTCCGTTAGTGGGTGTGTTTTATGCGGCTCCGGCAGAAGATGCACCGGCATTTGTGTCGGTTGGAGATACTGTAAAGAAAGGTCAGACACTGGCAATCGTAGAAGCAATGAAGCTGATGAATGAGATAGAATCCGATTTCGACGGTGTGGTGAAGAAAATAGCTGTAAGTAATGGAGAACCGGTAGAATATGGTCAGACATTATTTGTGATCGAGTAGGGAAAGAGGCATAAGAAGATGAATCATTTAGATATTAACCAGATAAAAGAAATTATTCCACACAGACATCCTTTTTTACTAGTGGATTATATTGAAGACTATGTGCCCGGAGAGTATGCGATTGGTTATAAATGTGTGAGCTACCGAGAAGATTTTTTCGCAGGACATTTTCCAGAAGAACCTGTTATGCCGGGAGTTCTTACGATAGAGGCACTGGCGCAGACAGGGGCTGTTGCGATTCTTTCCCTTCCGGAAAATAAAGGAAAAACCGCGTATTTTGGAGCAATTGATAAATGCAAATTTAAAGGGAAAGTAGTTCCGGGAGATAAACTTCGATTAGAGACCAGGATTATCAAGAAAAAAGGACCTCTGGGAATTGGCGAGGCAATCGCCAGTGTGGATGGAAAAGTGGTTGTTCGTGCAGAACTCACATTTATGATAGGTTAGGAGAAGTGGAAAATGATCAGAAAAATGCTTGTCGCAAACAGAGGAGAGATTGCTGTCCGCATTATCAGAGCCTGCAGAGAGATGGGCATTGAGACAGTAGCAATATATTCGGAAGCAGACCGGGAAGCCTTGCATACGAAACTTGCAGACGAAGCAATCTGCATCGGTCCGGCAAAATTAAGTGAAAGTTATCTGGCGATGGAGAAAATCATCAGTGCGACGATCGTATCGGGGGCAGATGCAATTCATCCGGGTTTTGGATTCCTCTCAGAGAATAGTAAGTTTGCAGAACTTTGTGAAAAATGTAATATCGTATTTGTCGGTCCAGGGTCCGATGTGATCGCCAGATTAGGTGATAAGCAGGCAGCCAGAAATACCATGATGGAAGCCGGCGTCCCGGTGATCCCAGGAAGTGACAGTTCTGTTTATAATGCGGATGAAGCACTGCTCATGGCAGAAAAAGCAGGATATCCGGTAATGATAAAGGCGGCTCTTGGAGGCGGCGGTAAAGGAATGAGAGTGGCAGAGAATGCGGATGAATTTGTGAAAAATTTCAATCTGGCACAGGCAGAATCAAGACAGGCATTTGGCGACGATGCAATGTATATCGAACATTTTATCAGCAGACCGAGGCATATAGAGTTTCAGATACTTGCGGATAATTATGGAAATGTCATTCATTTGGGAGAAAGAGATTGCTCCATTCAGAGAAATCATCAGAAGATGATAGAAGAAGCACCTTCCGTGGCACTTTCTGAATCGCAGAGAGAAGAGATGGGTGCGGCAGCGGTAAAAGCAGCAAAAGCCGCCGGTTATGTAAATGCAGGAACGATTGAGTTTTTATTGGAAAAAAGTGGAAAATTTTATTTTATGGAAATGAATACCCGCATCCAGGTGGAACATCCAATCACGGAATGGGTGACGGGGATTGATCTTATCAAAGAGCAGATTAGGATTGCCTCCGGCCTCCCGTTATCTTATCGACAGGAAGATGTGAAGATCACAGGACATGCGATCGAGGTGCGGGTAAATGCAGAAC
>ERZ773103.2067-NODE-2067-length-19587-cov-20.659789_pt1 | contig 19587 bp, 20 predicted proteins | sample MGYA00511118_ERZ773103 | MGnify/ENA primary metagenome ERZ773103 (study PRJEB29015, sample SAMEA2737821) | human gut metagenome | biome: human gut; feature: human-associated habitat; material: faeces | place: China | collected 2012 ... | reverse complement strand
CGCTCAACCTGCTGTTTTGCTTAAACTCGTTAATTTTACATCTGATTTCATTCTTTTTACTCCTCCTGTTTTTCATACCTTTCTTCAGAGGCAGTACAGTCGATGAACTGTCATGCAGACTCTTTTGTATTCATTATACATACGCCGTAGTACAAGAAAGCCGGAACCCCTGTATCTTACTTCAGGAATCCGGCTTTTTATCCAGGTATGTAACTAATTTATGATGGTCTGACGATTCTTCCTGCTTTTGCCATCGTTTCAACAATGCTGTACATGTTCGTTACTGTACCAACTGCAAGCTTGTCTTTCAGACCATAATAATCCAGACAGGTTCCACATGTCATGATCTCTACTCCCTGTGCTTCCAGAGATTTCAGATCTTCCAGAGAATCAGAACCTTCTGTAGTCAAAGTTGCTCCTCCATTATAGAAAAGCATTGTCTTTGGCAGTGTATCAAGCTGTGTCACTGCAAAAATAAATCCTTTGATCAGAACTTTTCCTAATTCATCATTTCCAGATCCCATACGGTCAGAAGAAACGACAACGACTGTATTGTCTCTTGCATCCGGCGCACATACTGCTTCAGCTCCATCTGCTGCCGGTGCTCCTTCCATTTCAATCGTAACTTTATATTCGGCATCCCCCAATTTTTCAGAAGTTACTTTTCCTCCTGAGCTAGATGCCATCTTTGTTACATTCTGCACTGCGATCTCATTATCAACCAGAACTTCAATCGTCTCCGGTCCTGTCAGTGCAGCCATTGCCTTTTTGGTTTTAATAACCGGGATTGGGCAATTGTCTCCCATAGCATTAACTGTAATCATAATGATTCCACCTTTCTATCACCATTTCCACAATCAACACATATAGATTCATTCTATCATCATTTATGGAAAAGGTAAATATATAATTTATAGAATTATTATATAAAAGTCTGAAAACGTCTATCCTTAGAATCCTACCTTCGGGTATCCATTCCCATACTCTTGTACCTCCAGTATGTGATATGCACCGTCCTCATAATATGCCGGTTTCATACCACCTTTTTTCAGAGCTTGCATAAACTCTTCCATTGTCTTTACTTCTTCCGGAAACCAGGTCGCACACGCACCGACTTTCTCCGGTACATGACAGTCGCTGGATCCCATCGTACACAGTCCGAGTTCCTGTGCATATCTCGCCGCCTTCTGGCACGCCTCTACAGAAGTGCTTCCATTTAAGACTTCCAGGCCATCCAGACCTTTGACTGTCCTTAAGTTCTCTTCCAGACCTCTGTTATTATTGCGGAACGGATGTGCCGCAAAGCAGAAGCCTCCCTGTGCTTTTACCAGATCAATAAAGTCCTGCGCGGAAATTCTCTCATCCGGATATTCTTCAATTCCAAATGCAATAATATCTCCCTGCAGAGAAAAGAATTCAATTCCTACAAAGATTGGGAATCCTGTCTTCTTCGAATATTCTGCTGCATATTCTTTCAGTCCCATATCATCATGGTCCGTGATGCAGATTGCACCGAGACCTTTCTCTCTGGCAATTTCTACCATCTCTTCTAATTTTAAGAAACTGTCTTTTGAACAGGTCATTTCGTGCATATGCGTATCTACAAACATACTTTCCCGGCTCCTTTGTTTTTATTCATACTAAACTTTTCTCTTACTTTTCATTATATAAATAACCACACCGGCTTTCAAATAGGGAATCTTAATATGCCGTCTTATATATAGATCGTATCTATAGTAACGTTAAAGACACTGCCTACGGCAGTGTCTCCTGCGTATCTTAGTCAAGTCCCTGCAGGACACGCTGATCCTCTCTGTTGCTCTCTTTTGTCTTTGTACTCATATTTAACTCTTCCTGCTTCTCCAGACATTCCTGAATTGCTTCATTCAGTGACAGCATCTTCTCATCCAGAGTCGATACCATCTCTGCACATTCTCTCAGATCCCTGCTGATATAATCAGGAGCATCTCCTTCAAATTTGTAATAAATCTTATGCTCCAGACTTGCCCAGAAATCCATTGCGATCGTACGGATCTGAATCTCTACCTTAGTATCCACAACGCTGTCAGAAAGAAAAATAGGTACGGATACCAGCATATGGTAGCTCTTATATCCACTTTCTTTTGGATTCTTAATATAATCTTTGATCGACAATACTTTCAGATCGCTTTGATTACCGATCATCTCCGCCAGCCGGTAAATATCTGATGTAAAGGAACAGATCAGGCGGACCCCTGCGATATCATTGATATACTTTACCATATTCTCGATTGATATCTCGTAGCCGTATCTGCGTAACTTCTTTACAATACTTTCCGGTGTCTTGATCCTAGTCTTAATATGTTCAATCGGGTTGTATTTATGCACATGTTGGAATTCATCGTTCAGTATCTCCAGCTTTGTCCCCACTTCTTTTAACGCTGAATTATACAGGAACATGATCGTCTTCCAACTGTCGACATCCTCATAGTTCTTCATCGTATTTTCCATATAAATGTTCTCTCTCCTCTCTTCGCGAAGAGTTAAACCAGCACTGTTAATATTATACCATAAGCTGTACTAATATGTCATATTTTTCACATTTATTTAAGAAAGATTATACATTTGTAAACTACAAAAGAAGCCGTCATCCGACAGCTTCTCTATATCTTTTATAATTTCTACTTTTAGAATTCAATTCCTTCTCTTGCCATTACCTTACGGTCATATGGGTGCTTCACCTTCATCATCATCGTTGCATAATCTGCAAGATCCAACATATCCTGCGATACTTCATGCCCAGTTAAGATAACCTCCAGTCCACGCGGTTTATGCTCCAGAAAACTTCTGATCTTCTCCTCACTTAAGACATTCAGATGGATCGCACATAATGCTTCATCCAGCACCAGTACATCAAAATTCGTACAGAACTTCACGATCTCATCCAGTGCTTTGTTGTTATAATGACGCAGCTCTGCTTTCTCATCCCCGTTCATCCGGCTTACGAATTTCACCTGATCACGCCCCGGAAGACAGGTGATCCCCGGTACTGCTTCCAGAATCTTTCTTTCATTCGATGAATTGTCCTTCAGGAACTGGAAGAAGAGCACCTGAAGTCCATATCCGGCGGCTCTGACTGCCTGACCGACTGCTGCTGTTGTCTTTCCTTTGCCATCTCCGTAATACATATGAATTCTTCCTGTGCCCATCATAACATTCTACCTGCTTTCTCCTAAAAATCTATGTAAAAATTGAACTCATTTTTATTCTATTGGACATTATAATCGTTTAAGCCTGAAATGTAAATGCCTGGAAATCTACTAACCGCAGTTTTCCAGGCACTCTTTACATTATATTATATATTATGAAGTTTTATTTTATCCTGTCATTTTTCGTACATGTTTTTACACACGATAATTTAAATATAACACTTTAAAATTCCAGCTTCATATCTCCCATCTTGATCCAGTCTTTCTTTCTCATGAATTCTGAAACACCAAGTGTCACAACTGCCGGAAGCACAATCTGGATCAGCAAGATCTTGATCAGCACCATTTGTGCAGACTCTGTCTGGATCATCGTCTGCCATGTCATGATCTGTCCCACTAATCCTGCCGTTCCCATACCGGAACCGGTCGCATTGTTCGTCATATGGAGTACCATTGTTCCCACCGGTCCGAGGATTGCACTCGATATAATCGCCGGAAGCCAGATCACCGGCTTCTTCACAATATTCGGAACCTGCAGCATCGAAGTTCCGATTCCCTGTGCCAAAAGTCCTCCGACTTTATTTTCACGGTAACTTGCCACGGCAAATCCTACCATATTACAGCAGCATCCAACCGTTGCCGCACCTGCTGCCAGACCGGACAGATTCAGGATTACACCAAGTGCTGCTGAACTGATCGGCAGTGTCAGGATCATTCCCATCAGTACAGATACGATAATTCCCATCAGGAACGGCTGCTGTTCTGTTCCCCAGTTGATCAGTGAACCAAGCCAGCTCATGAATCCCGAGATTGGAGGTCCGATCAGGAATCCCACCAGACATCCACTTCCGATCGTCACGACCGGAGTCACCAGAATATCCACCTTCGTCTTACCGGATACCATATGTCCGAAGAAGATTCCCACATAGGCAGCAATGAACGCTCCCAGCGGCTCTCCCGGTCCGGCAAATACCATAGTTCCGTCTACGAATACCTTTCCGGCCAGGATACTGCTTGCAAATGCCCCTGCCATTCCGGCCGTTGCTGCCGACACCACTACCAGCGGTGCTTCCTTAAACTTATAGGCTACTGCCACACCAATACCGGCTCCGGTAAGGGTTGCTGCAAGCTTACCTGCGATGAAAATCATCTCTCCGATATTTCCGCCCATAAATGTTCCGATCTGCTGGATGATCGTGCCGATGATCAGTGTTGCGAACAGACCGTGCGCCATGGCGCTTAAGCCTTCAATGAAGATGCGGTCTAATACTTTCTTTACTTTTTTCATATAACGTTCTCCTCGTCCTTCCTTATCTGCTATTTTTTGTCGATCAGTGCTGATTTACAGATATTTCGTTTGCATTTACATGTGTCTTGTCACATGTCACGAGTGTATCATACAGCTACAGGAAAAACAAGAATTGTTTTGTTTCTGTCAAAAATTAATCTTATCCGGATGTGAACCAGAGTTCCCGAAGTTCTCTATTTTGTCTATCTGTTCCATATCCTCCGGTAATAATGAAAAATCAAAGACTTCTGAATTTTCTTTTATCCGGGATGGTGTTACCGATTTCGATAATGGCAGCACCTGATGCTGCAGACACCAGCGAATACATATTTGTGCAACTGTTTTTCCGTATTTCTGTGCAATCTGCTGTAAATTTGGATGATTTAATACCCGTCCGTTTCCCAGCGGACTCCATGCTTCTACCTGTATCATATTCTCTTTACAATATTTTACAGTTTCACTCTGCATCCATCCCGGATGAAATTCAATTTGATCAACCATTGGAATGATTTCTGTCTCCATCAGAGCCTTCAGATGATGCGGCATAAAATTAGATACTCCGATTGCTCTTATCCTGCCCTCTTTATAAAGCTCCATCATTGCTTTCCATGTAGAAATATTTATCTCTTCCCAGTTTTCAAACTGATTCACAGAAGCCGGCCAGTGTATCAGATACAAATCCAGGTAATCCGTTCCCAGGTCCTGACATGTTTTTTCAAAAGCATGAAGTGTCTTTTCATAACCACGTTCCGTATTCCATACTTTGCTTGTGACAAACAACTGCTCCCTTGAAATTCCACTTTCCCGGATTCCCTCTCCTACACTGGTTTCATTTCCATATGCCGCCGCTGTATCAATATGCCTATATCCCAGTTCAATTGCAGTTTTTACACTTACGGAAGCAGTCTCTCCATCCGGTGTCTTCCATGTTCCATATCCGATACACGGAATTTCTACTTTATTTCTCAACTGAAATGTATCCGTTAAACTTTTCATTATATCTCTTCCTCCTCATCTAATGTTTTCTGATTGTCTGACACATACATTATTATACTATTGCCTTACTGTTTTTTCCATGCAATCCCGTCTTTACTTTATTTTTGATTCCCTGTATACTTGGAATATCAAATTGTAATATTCTTTAGATTTTCCAATCTGAAAATCCAAATATATACACGAACAGGAGGACTTCATATGTTCCGTTTATGGGGAAAAGAATTTAAAGACAATCATATGCTGCGCGACACCGTAATCTGCGATGAGACGGATGACACCAGAACGCATAAGATATTCAATGCTCTGGACTCGATCTGTTATGAGTTCGACCTCAGCAAACCGATCTGGCTGGATCATAATATTGATGAATTCAAAAGACATGACAAGACAAGATTCTATCAGGATAACTTTGTAGATTCCATTGATTTTGATTATCTGGAGATTCATATTATTGAAGAATAAAAATCACAGCCCGAGAGTTTTTTGCTCCGGGCTGTATAACTATAATTCTATTTTCTGTAATTTATACTGTCTGACATAGTACGTCATTCATTGCATTTCTATACGCATTCCATTCTTCGATCATTCTTTCCAGATATTTTTTTCCATTGACTGTAATGCAATAATATTTACGTAATTTTCCGTTAACTTCCTGATTATAAGATTCCAAATATCCCGACTGTACCATTCCATGCAGCATTGGATACAAAGCACCGACTTTAAGTTCAAAAATATTATTCGATTTTTTTGCCAAAGCATCAATCATCTCATACCCGTACATATCCTTTTCTGACAAAAGTTTTAAAACCAGCATTGCTGAATTACCAGAAACCATGTTTTTATTAACTTTCATGCTTTCACTCCTCACTAGCGTTAACATACTCACCAATTATTTTATAATACCTTAACCCTAATCATTTTTCAACCTGCTTCCATTTTATATCTGAACCATTTTATTTAAAATTTTTTCATAATATTTTTCATTTGATTCTTTCTTTATCAGAGAGTCCAATATTACTCCATCTTTTAGAAAAAGTGTTCTTTTCCCATAACTTGCCATTTTAGGATCATGTGTTACCATTACTACAGTTTTATTTAATGTTTCATTAATATGAACCAATGTCTTTATCACCTGCAAAGAAGTATTTGAATCAAGATTTCCAGTTGGTTCATCAGCCAGTATCAATTCAGGATTTTCTATCATTGCTCTACAAATAGCCGTTCTTTGTTTTTCACCACCTGACAATTCATATGGATATTTATCCAATAAGTTGGATATACCAAATTCAGCAGCTATCTTTCTAACAGATTTAATACCTTCTTTTAAATCATTTTCATTCAAAATCAATGGCAGCATAATATTGTCTTTTACGGTGAGACTATTCATCAAATAATAATCTTGAAATACAAATGCAATCTCTGTTCTTCGTATCCTGGCAAGATTTTCTCCATATATTTCCTGTATGTTTTTCCCTTTATATAGCACAGTTCCTTTACTCGGTTCGTTAAGCATTCCAATGATTTTCAAAAGTGTGGTTTTTCCACATCCTGAACTTCCCATGATACTTATGAATTCCCCTTTATGAACTTGAAAGGATATTCCTTTTAAAACAGAATAAATATTTTCTTTTCCTTCTTGCGTTGTCGTATTGTAATTTTTTTCAACCCTTCTAACATCCAATACAATATTACTGCTCATTTTGAATGCTCCTTTCAATCTGTTTATAAACATTACTTGCCATACCATATACCATGAAATGGATGACTATTGTCAATACAACAACTACCAGCAAACTTTCTCCTATATAACGTATCGTCCAATATGTGTTCAAATCCTTATACAATATTTTTATCAAAACCATAATACCCGCAAACGGTATACTACTTATACATGCAATTTCTGTTGTTAGTAATATTTCCCGCTTTAAATGGCTTTTTATTTTCATCTTATCCATTCCCTGCCGGTAAAAGAACGTATACTTCCATCTCATTTTATTTTTATAGCTTGCAATATTATTGTACAAAGTAAATATAATACAAATAACCAATGTAATAATGTTAATTATCATTGCACTTACTTTTAACATATTTGCTTCTTGTTCCTCTACGATCAGTTCTTTCTTCTCATAAATCAGATTGCCATATTTATAATCGAAAAAATTCACCTGTGAATTTTTCTCTGCATATTTATATATATCATTTACTACCCGGCTATAATTCTGTGGAATATTGATTGCAACTGTTAAATCAGATCCTCTGGCCGTTTTACTGATTCTTTCATATTCTTCATCTGAAAATACAATAATCTCTTCAAAAACATTTCCTTTTATTCCGCTTTCTTCTAATTGTCTGCTTTTAAAATTACCGGTTATAATTCTATTTGTAGTACCAACAATCCTATAATCTCGTATAAATTGATTACTGGGCATAACCCGCATCGTGTACACCCAAATATCTGCATCCGAATTTCCTATATATAATCTCGGTTCTTTTTTCCCATAATCTATTCCAAGTGTTCCGTATTCCGCTTTATTTCGTTGATATACAACATATATTTCATGATTATGCAATTTCAGTTTTTCACCTGTAAGTTTCTGATATTCTGAAGCTGATATTCCTGTATGTTCTCCATAGTCACCTGATGTAACCCTTATATCCGGAATACATTTGACTTCAATTCCATATTTCTTTTCCAATTGGTTTAAAAAATCTTTATCGGTTTTATTTGCTCCCCATACCAGATCATACGGATAATTATCTTTTTGTACAATGGGCAGCGTATTAATAATTTCAAAGGAAAACGTGAATATAACAATATATATAAACACTCCTACTATATACGAGATATTAATATGCCTGTAAAAATTGCCACACCAGTCATCTATCCAGAGAATTTTCTTATAATACCCTTTTCCTCTTTCAAAACGCTTTATAAAATAAGCACCATAAAAATATAAAAAGAGTAATATTGTAATAACTGCCAACAAGGTTGGAATCGTATTACCGCTTTTACCCCAGTATGTCATAATGGATATAATCGTAATTCCAGCCATAATAATTGTCACAAAGCACATTTTAATATTTACCTTTGTTCTTTGTCTTGTCTCACTTTCATTACTGATAAGATAATCAATTCCCAGACATGAGATTGCCTGATCACAAACAATAAATCCCATTCCAAAAATCAAAAAACTGATAATTAATGTAAGTTTCAGCGGAGTCTCACCATATTGAATATGTCCCTTTATATTGGCAAAAAAATATTCTAAAATAATTTTTAAGCCCTTTGATTCATAAATTCCTAATACGATTCCTAATATCATACTGAATCCAACAATTCCCAGATATTCGAACAAAATAAATCTGTATTTATGCTTTCTTTTCATTCCGAATACAGTTAACGTTTTGTATATAACGGCCCTTTTTCTTATGTATCCGCTCAACAGTAAGATCAGCAGGATCAACAGTAAACCATATGGAATAAGAAATTCTTTTTCTACTTCCATGATCAAATATGTCATTTGAGGGATGGATCCTGTTGATATGTATGAAAGACAGCCACCCACTGCTGTCGAAAAATATATTAATGAAATAATCCAGCTACATCCTAAAACTGTTCGAATATAATCATTCTTATTTTCTCTTAATATATCTCGAAACAACCTGTTCATACTTCTTCCCCCCATCCCTCTTCGAATTATAATTATAAGAATAATCTGTATACTGCAAAAAAGATAACACACATTATTTTTATTAAAAATGAAATTCCAGTCATTCCTTCTGCAATCATTGATTCTTTATTTCTTGCACGTCCCACCGCACATATAATATTCAATACTAAAAACATACAACAACATACCGCACCAACAACAATTAATGTATTAGCCGTTCCTATGCCTCCCTCCTCGTCTATTAGTCTCTGCAGATCAGAGTGCAACATAATATTAATTCTCCACATGCACAATATAATTCCCGCAATATTAAATGGAATATCAATCATTAAAATAGCATTTCCTAATTTCTTCATAATTTAATGCCTCCTTACTTTTTAACAACAGAAAGACTGTAACATCTATTTTCCTAATGTTATCTTTATACTTCTCAGCTCCTTTCCGATTCAATTGTGTATGTTACAATTACTTCTTTTGTTTTTATTATCTATTTTGAATATATATCTTTTTTTCGATATATGTCAATATTTTAATTATATATTTTTACATTATATATAACAATTTAACACTCATCATTTGTACATAATTATTATCTTTCCTGCTCTTCCTCTATATACAGAAAACCTACTACCTGCACTTCTTTCGAACATATGACAAGAAAAAAGAAGATGTCTAGCAATCTGCCTTACACCTTCTTCTTTCATTGTAATTTTATATTTTATTTATTATAAAAATCTTATTCCCTATTCATTCCTGATCGCGGCAAGTGGACTCAGCTTCATTGCCCGTTTCGCCGGGAAATATCCCGCCAGCACTCCGACCAGCACTGCAAATACCATGGACATCAGCACAAGCCACCACGGAATATAAGATATCGTGCTGTCTGTTCCCATCGACATAGCGCCGCTGCTTCCAACAATTATATTAATGGCTGCTGACATTACGAAGCTTAGAATATTTCCGGCAATTCCTCCGAGAAGACCTATAAACGCTGCTTCCAGCAGGAACATTTCCCGGATATTCCTAAGACTGCATCCAAGTACCTTCATCACACCGATTTCCTTTGTCCGTTCATAAATGGACATCATCATCGTATTTGCAATTCCGATTGCAGCTACCAGTAATGACACCGCACCGATACCTCCGAGCACCGCCTGTACAATCGCGAACTGACTCTTCATACTATCCAGATATTCCGCATTGGTCTCAACATTATATCCCATATTACGGATTACATCAGCGACCTCATTCACGTGATCTATATCGTCTGCTTTCACTTTTAATGACGTATAATAGAAGCCTTTTAATGCCTTTCCAGCTTTGGTCTTCGGCTGTCCCGGAATGACTTTGCCTGCATATTCTTTCCGCAATAACTGCTTTAAAGTCTCCAGGTCACAAAATACACTGTCATAATTATTGGAATAGTCATCCAGGCCGCCATTTATCACACCGCTTGCCCTTACTACATATTTTTGGACAGGTTTTGTCTGCCCGGTTCCGGAATCTGACTGGCTCCCTGCCCCTGCTGTTCTGTCTGCACTGTCTCCAAAGGCTGCGCTGCTGTCACTATTGTAATTCTCTGTATCCGTGATCATGAAAAGAGAATCTTTCATCAGATTGATATTCGGGACTTTCCCGGTATCATAATATCCATTTCCGCTTCCTGTTTCATAAAAATCAGTGATCACGCCATTTCCGAATATCAGCTCCAGATGTCCTGTTCCGGTCTTTGGGAGCGTTCCATCTCCAAGATCCATATTTAGGGATTTCAGGCCTTCCGGTGTCATTCCTTGCAACTGGACATACGCCATATAGGAGCCTTTCAGCAGGATCACCGAAGTCTCATAGATTGGTGCAGCTAATTTCACATGATCCATTTTACTGATCTTTTCAACCAACTGGTCATCTATCCTTTTTTCTGTCTCCTGTCCTGATCCCATACTTTCTGTCATCATACCGTCACTGTTGTCCGATCCGGTCACAGTGATACTGGTCAGACCTCCCGACTGTTCCACTTCCTTATAAAGGGACTGCTGCATACCAAGTCCGAGTGAGATCATCACTACAATCGAAGCTGTACCGATCAACACACCAAGGACCGTCAGAAATGTACGGAGTTTCCTTCTCCGCAGACTATTGATGCTCATCCTCAGAAGATCGTTCCAGTTCATCCAATAACTCCTCCTCTTCAATCTCTGCCAGCTGTTTCTTTTTGCGCTTCTTAAGTATTACGACTGCTGCCACCACTGCAATGACCACTGCTGCGATTACAACCGGAATTACAGGAAAACTTTTCTGTGTCTCCTCCGGCATATCGGAAGCTGCCGCCTCATCATCATCCACTTTTTCTGTCACTTCCAGATTCAGATCTTTCGTGGTTGTTGAAATGTTCCCCGATTCATCTTCATAACTAAGTGTCATCGTTACCTTCGCCGGACCATCCGATATTTTCTTTCCTTCCAGCATGGCATCAATCGAACCGGTTGCACCGGATTCTATATTTCCAATAAATACTTCCGACTTTTTGATATTCTTTCCTTCAAATGTAGCTTTTACATTATAGAGCTTGATCCGTCCCAGATTATAAAGACTACACATCACATTTGCTTCTTCACCGACAGCAACGCTCTGCGGACTGATCTCAAAATCGCTGATTTCAAATCTTGCATCCTGCTTCACCGGAATAGAGATACTTGACGATCCTTCTACCTGCGTAGCATTCGGATCTTCATATTTCATGGAAAGTTCCATATTGTATGGCTTCTGAAGAAGATCTGATTTTGCATTCAGTTCGATACTGATATCGGCTGTTCCATTCGGGGCAATGCTGTCCAGATAGATGGAGCTTGCACCGGATGATGGAAGGAATGCCGGTGATGTCGTCTGTTCATCGCTGACTTCTGTCGGTGCTGAAAGATCGAACAGCATATTGCTGACTTTCATCCTGGATGTATTTTTCAGATGGATCGTTAACTTGAAATTACTGCCCGCACGGACTTCTGCCGGATCGGTTGTAAATCCGGTTACGATCACACGCGGAACAGAACCATTTCCCGAAGCTGCATCTCCATCCGTACTTCCACCGGCTCCTCCGCTGTAAGCTGCTTCTCCGTTACTGTAACCGCCGGCATCCGGTATCTGGTAAGATGTGTCAGAACCACTGCCTGCTCCATTGCCTTTTCCTGTATCCTTGCCGTCATCTGTATCTTTGTTGTCTTTATTATCCTGTGTGTCTTTCTGTACCGGCTTTGCTGTGGTATTCACATAGAACTGCTTTTCTGCTTCTTCCTGTCCGTCTGCCGTAACCTTGAATTTTAAAGTATAGCGTGAAGTCTGAACATCTTCTCTTTGAGTAAAATCAAACTTCACTTCTTTTGAATTTGATTCTCCACTTTCCAGGGTTCCAATGTTCTGCTGGTAACTCTGCATCTCTGTTTTGAATGGCCATACATCATTGTCATCTCCAAGATCCGGTGTTACCGTTACATTATTCATCGGATTCCCCGAATGATTCGTTACAGTAAATGTCCATGTCTTCTTTTCTCCCGCTTTATACGTCAGCACCTTATTGTCTTTTGACTCGATCGTAATTCCTGTTGCAGCCTGTACCATCTGCGGATGCAGCATAGTTGTCATCATGATCACTGCCAGAAAGGCAACAATGATTCTTTTCAAGCAATTATTTCCTGTCTCTTTCTGTATTCGTTTCTGCATGTCTTCCTCCCTCTTCTTTCCCTTTTTTCCATCGGTTATCTTCTATCTTAATGATCCTGCCGTCCCGGATATGAAATACCCTGTCCGCATAAGTTGCCAGATGATCATCATGTGTGACCATGACCAGTGTCTTCTTCTGCTCTCTGACCACCCGCTGCATCAGTTCCATGACTTCTTCCGATGTATGGGAATCTAGATTTCCTGTCGGCTCATCGGCAAATATAATATCCGGATCTACTACCAGTGCCCTGGCAACTCCCACTCTCTGCTGCTGTCCGCCCGACATCTGGTTCGGCAGATGCTTCTTATGCTTTCCAAGTTTTACCAGATCTAACATCTCATTGGCTTTTCGTACTCTTACATCTCTTGGAACGCCGCGGAAGCTAAGCGGCAATGCTACATTTTCCACCGCATTCAACGTTCCCATCAGATGAAATGACTGAAAGATGAATCCCACATGATCCCGCCGGAATGTCACCAATTGTTCTTCATTTAACTTTTCAATATGCTTTCCCGCAATGATGACCTCTCCCTTTGTCGGTTTTTCCAGCCCCGCCAGCATATTCAGAAGTGTAGATTTACCGGAACCGGATGTTCCGACAATTGCACAAAACTCTCCTTCATATATCTCAAAATCCACACCATCCAGTGCGCGTACAAACTCATCACCAACACGGTACAGCTTGTATAGATTCCTGACTTCAATTACCTTCCTCATACTCCTCCTCTCTGTCGTTTTTCAGACTTTTCAGAATATGGATTCATTTTACTATAAAAATATAAAGACTTCCTCTTATAAATTATGAAGATTTTCTTAATACCTCCGACCGTTCAGATAATATTTCTCATTTATGCCGTTTAAATTCTTGCGCCATATCAAACGTATTATATTTTATACAATTTTCGCTAAGATTTTCCGTGCATATTATTTCAGAAGTGGTATAATTGGTAGGACAATTTCACCAAAGTAAAGTGGATATCTTATGATTCACAAGATATAGGGAGGAACACATGAAGTTTGTAAGACAATTTATGATCATCCTGGCGATCTCATTCGTCGGAGAACTGTTGCACGCATTACTGCCGCTCCCGGTTCCGGCCAGCATCTACGGCCTCGTTCTTATGCTGATCGGTTTACAGACCGGTATACTTCCACTCAATGCAGTAAATGAAGCCGGAGGATTTCTGATTGAAATCATGCCAATGCTTTTTATCCCTGCCGGAGTCGGACTTATGGTTTCCTGGGGTGCTTTAAAGCCAGTCATCATTCCGATCAGTATTATTATCGTCGTTACAACCATCCTTGTTATGGCCGTAAGCGGACGTATTGCACAGTTTATCTTAAAGAAAGAGGACAAAAAACATGAGTAAATTATTACAGGATTCAGCATTTTTCTGTCTGGCAATCAGCCTGATCGGATATGAGATCGGTATCATTCTCAGACAAAAGACAAAGCTTGCGCTCTGCAATCCACTGCTGATCTCAATTGTATTTGTGATTATTATTTTGAAAGTTACCAATATTAAATATGAAGTATATGAAGATGGTTCTTCGTTACTCAGCTATCTGCTGACACCTTCTACCGTCTGCCTTGCAATTCCGCTGCATCAGCAGATGGGACTGTTGAAAAAGAATATGAAAGCTATCCTTGCCGGTATTCTCTCCGGTGTATTCACCAGTCTGGCCGGTGTATGGGTCTTCTCGATGTTATTCCATCTGGATAAGAAGATCTATGCAACCCTGCTTCCGAAGTCTATCACGACAGCGATCGGAATGGGAATCTCTGAGGAGCTTGGTGGAATCGTTACGATCACCGTTGCAGCTATCATCATTACCGGAATCATCGGAAATATGTTCGGTGATGTGATCTGCCGGCTGTGCGGGATCAGGCATCCGATTGCCACAGGTCTCGCCATCGGAACGGCTTCCCATGCCATGGGAACGGCCAAAGCTATGGAGATAGGAGAGATCGAAGGTGCTATGAGCAGCCTTTCTATCGCTGTTGCCGGACTTATGACGGTTATCGGTGCAACGATCTTCTATCAGTTATATTAATGTATTATGAATCAGATAAATGGAGGTTAACAATTATGGAAAAAACAATTATCTGTATCGGACGTGAATATGGAAGCGGCGGACATGCCATCGGAAAGATTCTTGCAAAACGTACCGGGTATGAATTCTATGATAAAGAACGTTTCATTGCAATTGCAAAAGAACGTGGATTTGAGGGGGAAGTTGAAGAATATCTGGAAGAACAGCCGATGAACAGTCTGCTGTATTCCATCGCTATGAACTACTCCAGACCTAAGAAGAAGCCATTTCCTTTTGAACTCGTAGAAGAACTGGCCGCCGAGAAGCCGTGCATCATCATTGGCCGCTGCGCCGGATACCTTACACGTGAACAGGACAATGCCTTCAGTGTATTCATTCATGCAGATATGGACAAGCGGATTGCTGCAGTCATGGCCCGTGACCACATCAATTCCCGCTTAAAAGCCAAACGTAAGATTGAAGAAATTGATGAAAAACGCAGTACTTTCCGCAAGGAATTCACCGGTGAAGAATGGGGACAGTCCAAATACTACAACCTGTCCATTGACACCACTCATCTGAGTTATCAGCAGGCTGCAGATCTGATTCTTTATTACAAAAAACTTGCAGAAGAGGCTCAGAAATAAAAGAATCTGCCTTTAGAAATCTGCCTTTATGAATCATTCTTTTTGTGATAAGATGAGAATACCGACTGAACAACAAGGGAGGATTTCTTATGATCAAGGTTATCGGTCTCAATACAAAAGTATTAAAAAAAGAACCTTTCTCCGGTTCTCATCATGGCATGCGCTTCTTCATGCGTGCAGAAAATGACATTCTGCACGTATGGGTGTATCCGGAACCATGGTGCTTCGAACAGACTTCTGATGATGTAAAGACTTTGAAAGATTTTCCATTCACCGGAGAAGGACTGGATGAATCACTGGAATGGATCTCTCAGGAATTTGAAGAGCGCAAAGATTACTGGATGCAGATGGAGAAAGATAAGATGAAAATGATACTATAAATCACTGACCGCTGCAAATATATATTTCAGATATTTCCGTTCTTCGTTTGGGTCGATCACATTGACAATACTGAGAATGTAAATATCTGAACTCCATTTTTTCTTCTCTTTCTGCAGTAATTCCATCATCTTTCTGTAAGTTCTGCTGATATCTCCGTCACTTTCCCGCGATACAGCCACAAGATATTCCCCCGGCTTCATCTCTGTATATACTTTCTGCTTTTTATCCGCAAAACTAAACACATTTTTATACGAATATATTCCCTTCATAAATGCTTCTTTCCCAATTGCGGATCCCATTGGAAATGCCTGGACATCCGGAATCTCACAACATTTCAGATGTCTGCGTATATCTTCTGCTATCTCCCCGGACGAAGTCGCCGGTGACGACCGGACTTCTGTCAGCATCAGATATAAAGAATGTTCCACTTTTCTGATCACCGGTTTCCCTACATCTGCAATCCGGATCTGATCCAGAATCTTCCTCGTTCCGGCAATCGTGTGGATCTTCCGGTCCAGTTCTCTTCTCATCATGAGCAGTCTGTCATACTGCTGATCCACAAAAGCGTCAAATCTTACCTCTTCCCCGCCCAACAGGTATTCTTTAATATCACCCACCGAACAGTCCAGTTCACGAAATGTTTTTATAAAATAATAGGAACTGATCTGTGCATAACTATAATAATGATATCCGTTGACCGGATTCTTCTTCGGCACCAGAATTCCCTGGCGCTCATAATAGCGGAGTGTATCTCTGGTGGTCTGGCACATCTTTGCAAATTCACCTGCAGTGATGCAGTATTCGTCTTTTTTCTGCATATCTTTCACTCTCTTTCTTGACATGGGTGTTACCCCCGGTTTTATTCTAGCACAGGATTTTGCAGTATGACACTGTATTTTTCCAATTCTTTTGAACACACAATTTTTTATATTATATGGAGGTTTCTCATGAATACTTTTAAGAAAATATACTGTCGCATTTTTCAGACTTGTTTTAGAATTGCTCTTCCGTTTCTTCCTTACCGGGAACCGGAATTAATCGATGGATTCAAAAATGTCCCTGCCGTACTAAAAAAACATCACATTTCCCACATCCTGCTCGTCACAGATCCGGGTGTCTACAAACTTGGACTTACAAAACCTTTGGAAAAACAGCTTTCAAAATCTCAGATTTCATGTACAATATATAAAGATACAGTTGCAAATCCAACTTCTGCCAACGTAGAAGATGCGAAGGATCTTTATCTTGACCATAAATGTCAGGCACTTCTTGCATTCGGCGGCGGTTCTTCCATGGACTGTGCAAAAGCAGTCGGTGCAAGACTTGCCCGCCCGCATAAGTCTCTTTCTAAGATGGAAGGCATCTTAAAGATCTGGCACAGACTTCCGCTCCTGATCGCAGTTCCGACAACTGCCGGAACCGGAAGTGAGACCACTCTTGCAGCTGTGATCACTGATGCCGATACGCATCACAAATATGCAATCAACGATTTTAATCTGATTCCAGACTATGCGGTACTGGAGCCATCCGTCACTTACGGACTTCCGCCACAGCTTACGGCAACTACCGGTATGGACGCACTGACCCATGCCATTGAAGCTTATATCGGACGCTCTACTACCAGACAGACACGCAGCGCAGCTGTCGAAGCCATCCAACTGATCTTCGACAATCTGCAAAACGCTTATAATAATGGAAATGACAAAACTGCAAGACATCATATGCTCCGTGCCTCTTATCTTGCCGGAACTGCCTTTACCAAAAGTTATGTCGGATATGTGCACGCCGTAGCCCACAGTCTCGGTGGATGTTACGGAATTCCTCATGGACTTGCCAATTCTGTACTTCTTCCGGTCATACTGGAAGCGTATGGAACTGCCGCACACAAAAAGCTGGCCAGACTTGCGCGTCTTACCGGCATCTCTGATTCGGACCTTGACGCAGTTGCTGCCGGAGAATTCATCCGGCATATCCGAAACATGAATCTTTCCATGAATATCCCCGAGACACTGGATGGTATCCGCAATGAGGATATTCCGAAACTGGCCCGTTATGCAGATAAAGAAGCGAACCCTCTCTATCCGGTACCTGTTTTATGGGGACCTTCAAAACTGGAACAGATGTATCATCTTGTACAGGAGGTAAATGAAAATGACAGAAGCAGAAATTCAGAACATCCTGGAAAAGCAGCATAAATTTTTCCAGACAGGCCAGACTCTGCCTGTAGCTTATCGAATAGAGCAACTTCAGAAATTAAAAGATTCTATCATCCGCCATGAACCGGATCTGAATCTTGCCTTAAAAGCCGACCTTGGAAAAAGTGAGACGGAAAGTTATATGTGTGAGATAGGACTCACACTTTCAGAACTTAGTTGGATGCTGAAGCACATAAAAAAACTGACAAAAGAAACGGTCGTTCCGACACCGCTGGCACAGTTTGCAGCCAAAAGCTTCCGCTCTCCTTCCCCATACGGAAATGTTCTCATTATGAGTCCATGGAATTATCCGGTCCTGCTGACACTGGAACCACTGATTGATGCACTGGCCGCCGGTAATACCGCTGTTGTTAAGCCAAGTGCTTATGCACCATCTACCAGCCGTGTGATGCAGGAGATCATCGAAGAATGCTTTGCAGATGAATATGTCGCTGTTGTGACCGGCGGACGTGCCGAGAACCAGGCGCTTTTAAACCAGCGTTTTGATAAGATCTTCTTCACCGGCGGAAAGACGGTCGGACGTGAAGTCTTAAGACATGCAGCCGAATATTTAACACCGGTAACTTTGGAACTTGGCGGTAAAAGTCCATGTATTGTAGACTCTACGGCCAAAATTCCTCTTGCCGCAAGACGTATTGTCTTTGGTAAATACTTAAACTGCGGACAGACCTGTGTCGCACCGGATTATATTCTCTGTGATAAAGCGATCCGTGACCAGTTGACCGATGCGATCAAATCCGAGATCCGCCGTCAGTTCAGTAAACATCCATTGGAGAATCCTAATTACGGTAAGATTATCAACCGGAAACATTTCCAGCGTCTGCAGGGGCTGATTGATTCTTCCAAAGTAGTGATCGGCGGACAATCGGATGCCAAGATTTTACGCATTGCACCTACTGTGATGAAGAATGTTACATGGGAGGATGCTGTCATGGGCGAGGAAATCTTCGGACCAATCCTTCCGATCCTGACTTACGAATCACTGGATGATGCCATTCAGACCGTGGAATCACATCCGCATCCGCTGGCACTGTATTTTTTCAGTGAAGATAAAGCTGCACAGAAGAAAGTCCTTGACCGCTGTCACTTCGGTGGTGGTTGTATCAACGATACCATCATTCATCTTGCTACCAGTGCCATGCCGTTCGGCGGTGTCGGCGAAAGCGGAATGGGTGGATATCATGGGAAAGCCGGATTCGATGAGTTTACACATTACAGGAGTATTGTGGATAAAAAGACCTGGATGGATCTTCCGGTGCGGTATCAAAGGTATAATAAGTTTAAGAGGAAGATGTTGCGGATGTTTTTAAAATAATTTGGGATTTAATTCAGAAAGGCACGACGACCCGGACCTGCATAAAAAGTAGGAAGCCGTTCCTGTTCAGGTTCCGTCGGCGGGAAATACTAAAGCGTCAAAATTATGCTAAAAACGGGCTTCCGAAATTTGCAAC
>ERZ773103.2060-NODE-2060-length-19624-cov-5.889979_pt1 | contig 19624 bp, 19 predicted proteins | sample MGYA00511118_ERZ773103 | MGnify/ENA primary metagenome ERZ773103 (study PRJEB29015, sample SAMEA2737821) | human gut metagenome | biome: human gut; feature: human-associated habitat; material: faeces | place: China | collected 2012 ... | reverse complement strand
ATATTTGATAATTTTTTGCCATAAAAAGTATATTATTGGAAGTTATCTCTTCGGGTATTATATACCTAACTGTCAAATATTTCTGGCAACTGTTCTATATCTGTGATAATATATTAGCAAGTCTGACCTTGGAGGTGTATTTTTTATGAATGTGTCAGCAGAATCTGTTTTTCCAGAAAAATACCGGATTCTCAGCGGAAGCACGCTGAAAGTGATCGCTGTTGTTACTATGCTGATCGATCATATTGGCGCAATTCTTTTAAGTATGTATCAACCTGCTCTTAAAACTCTTTTTACACTTTTCGGAAGAGAATACAGTGTGTATCTGATTTTTCGTGATATCGGCCGGGTGGCATTTCCAATCTTCTGTTTTCTCCTTCTGGAGGGATTTCTGCATACCCATGACCGTTTCCGGTATGGCATGAATCTTTTTATTTTTTCACTGATTTCTGAAATCCCGTGGAACCTGATGTTCACCAACACTCTGCGTTATGAAAAACAGAATGTGTTTTTCACTCTTTTCCTTGGGTATCTGGCATTTTGTGCAATCGAACATTTTCAGGATGAACAAACAATGCAGCTTTTCTGTATCCTGGGACTGCTTGCTGTTTCTATTTTTCTGAAAGCAGATTACGGATGGCGGGGATATATTTTTCTGCTGATCATGTATTATATGCGAAACGATAAACCGGGACAGGCAATCCTGGGAAGCTGCTGGCTCTATTATGAATGGAGGGCCTGTTTCGCCTTTCTGTCCATTAACATGTACAATGGAGAAAGAGGATTTATCCGCGGAAAAGCGGCGAAATACTTCTTCTACTGGTTTTATCCGGTCCATATTATAGGACTGGTGGTGATCAGGCGGATTTTGTTTTTGTCATAGTGTTAATTTCTTTTCAGGGGAATTTTTGTTCTTGACAGAATGGGAATGGAGCCTTTTTCCAGGGAGACACTATGCCGATAGAATTTAAACTGAACAAAAAAACGGCCCGCTTTGCGGGCCTGTTCTCTGTTTACGAATCACTTCAGTAAAAAAGAAATCTTCTTTTACTTACTTTTTCTTAATAATCTCTTTGGTATTCTTATAAATAGAATCTGCCGGAACGCATCCTCTTACCGGTGACAGGGGATAGATATTGGAATTTCTTCCGATCACAGTTCCTGGATTGAGTACAGAACCGCAGCCAACCTCAACATGATCTCCAAGCATTGCTCCGAACTTTTTAAGTCCGGTCTCGATCTTCTCATCTCCGTCTTTCACAACAACAAGTTTCTTGTCGGATTTTACGTTAGAACAGATTGATCCGGCTCCCATATGGGACTTGTATCCAAGTACTGCATCTCCAACATAGTTGTAATGCGGAACCTGTACCTTATTAAACAGTACTGCATTCTTAAGCTCAGTGGAATTACCAACTACTGCGCCCTCGCCAACAATGGCCTTGCCGCGGATAAACGCACAGTGGCGCACCTCAGCGTCTTTACCGATGATCGCCGGACCTGTGATGCTTGCTGTCGGTGCAACAGCAGCTGATTTTGCGATCCAGATATTCTCGCCTTTTTCCTCATACTCAGCCGGGTCAAGAGTTTTTCCCAGTTTAATGATAAAATCTCCGATCTCCGGAAGAACTTCCCACGGATAGGTCTTTCCCTCAAAAAGCTCTGCAGCGATGGTCTCGCCCAGATCCAGCATATTGCTGATGGTAAAATCTTTCATCATGATTTTTTTCCTCCCTGTCCGGAAGCCCGCTCCTGCTTCCTGTAATTTACAGCGGCCGCATCAAAAAACTGCCGCAGGTTATACTGATAATTGCTGGCCTCCACCTGCCGGGTCCTTACCCGCACAAAATGTTCCAGCTTGTCCATATATTCCTGTTCCGTAATACTGCCCTCTGCCACATAGGTAAGGCCTTTTTCCCAGCTTGCCGTAAGCTCCGGGTTCAGAAGCTGCCGGATAGAACAATTTACCACATCGAAGATCATTTCCCCAAGAAGCGTTGGAGTGATCACCTGGGTCTTTTTGTTCAGTGCCAGATATTTGATGTTAAAAAGCTTCTTCAGGATCTCGGCACGGGTAGCACTGGTGCCGATCCCGCTTCCCTTAATCTGGGCTCGAAGCTCCTCATCCTCGATCAGCTGTCCTGCATTTTCCATGGCAAGGATCATGGAACCGGAATTGTATCGTTTGGGCGGTGAAGTCTCACCCTCCTTGATACTCAAACCGTTCACAGGAAGTATATCACCCTTTTTCAGCTTCTGCAACGCCTCCAGGAGTACAGTATCACAGGAAACCTCGTCTTCCTCTCCATTTCTGTTTTTCTCACTGTCTGAAGCCCTTTTCCGCGAAAAAGAATTCGTGGCAATCTTCAGATAGCCTTCTTCTTTGAGAACCTTAAAGGATGAAAAGAATGCCTCGCCGTCCAGCTTCGTCACAAGACTCACCTTCTGATAAACGGCCGGCGGATAAAAAATACACAAAAATCTCCGTACAATAGTCTCGTACACACGCTGTGCAGTAAGAGACACGCTTCCAAGCGCGTTCAATCCCTGACCGGTAGGAATGATCGCGTAATGGTCTGTGATCTGCTTGTCATTCACATATCTGGTCTTTGCAATGCTTTTCCAGGATTCCATCCCCAAAACCTCTGCCGCCGCAGCACCGGCCTGCTGATAATTTCGAAGACCGGATATATTCTTGTATATCTCCTTGGCCACTGCCGTGGAAAGAACTCTGGCATCCGTTCTCGGATAAGTCACCAGCTTTTTCTCATAAAGCTCCTGTACGATCCGGAGTGTCTCGTCCGGACTAATCTTAAACAGCTTTGAGCACACATTCTGAAGCTCCGCCAGGTTAAAAAGAAGCGGCGGATTTTTGTTTTCTTTTTTTCGTTCCACCTTTTCCACAATACAAGAAAGGGGCTGATTCACCATCAGCTGATCGATCAGCATCTGTGCATGCTCTTTTTTCCTGAAGCCGTTTTCTTTATAAAGATACGGGGACTGGAAATACCGGCTGCCTTCCACAGCTCTCCATTCACCATCAAAATTTTCGCCTGCAAGTCCAATGCTGCCAAGGACACGGTAAAACGGTGTCTTCACAAAGACACGGATCTCCCGTTCTCTCCGCACCACCATGCCAAGAACACAGGTCATCACACGCCCAACTGCAATGGCCTGATATTTGGAATGGAGATAATTGGTGACACTGCTTCCGTAGCGCAAGGTCAGAACTCTGGAAAAATTGATTCCCATAAGATAATCTTCCTTTGCGCGGAGATACGCAGATGCTGCCAGATTATCATACTCCGAGATATCCTTCGCTTCACGGATTCCTCTTAATATCTCTTCCTCTGTCTGGGAATCGATCCACACACGTTTCTGGACTTTCCCCTTTACTCCTGCCATCTGGGCTACCAGACGGTAGATATATTCACCCTCACGTCCGGAGTCGGTACACACATAAATGGTATCCACATCCGGCCGGTTCAGCAGTCCTTTTACGATCTCGAACTGCTTTTTGACCCCGGGGATCACTTCATATTTAAATTCGCGCGGCAAAAAAGGCAGGGTATCAAAACTCCACCTTTTATACTTGATATCATATTTTTCGGGATAACTCATGGTAACCAGGTGTCCTACACACCAGGTTACCACAGAATCATCAGATTCCAGATATCCGTCTTTTCTCTGACCGTTGATCTTCAAAGCCTTCGCAAATTCCTGTGCCACGCTGGGCTTCTCCGCTATGTATAAAGCCTTTGCCATACTACTTATCTGCACTCATCTTTCTAAGCGGCCATGCCAGAAGCACAGCTCCGCCAACTATATTTCCCAGTGTTACGATCACCATGCTTTTAAGCATAGCGCCGACAGACAATCCTGGCACCATACAGAATGCAACTGTAAAAATACCCATATTTGCAATACAATGCTCAAATCCGCTGACAACGAAACCTGAAATACAGATCACGATCATCAGGAACTTGCCTGACTCACTCTTCAGCTTAATGCCACAGAGAACTGCAAGACAGACGAAGAAATTACAAAGTACCGCACGGAAAAACATCTGTCCTGCCGGAATACTCAGTTTTCCGTTTATAAATCCGGCAAAATAATCTGCTGTACCGGACGCTCCGGCACCTACAAAGATCAGCGCCAGGATCAGGCATCCCACAAAATTGCCGATGTAACTGATTCCCCAGACCTTTCCTACGTCTTTCCATGATACGCTCTTGTCATACGCACCAAAAGCCATTACCAGATTGTTACCGGTAAACAGCTCTCCTCCTACCATTGCGATCAGCAGGACCGCAATGGAGAACACGATGGCTCCAAGGAATTTCCCCCATTCCGGGAATGTCTTGGAAAATACATTTCCAACAACGTTACAGTAGATCATCGCCACATCAATAAAAAATCCGGCCATGATCGCCCGCATAAAGTATTTTCCGAAATTGCTGTTCAGTAAGTTTATCTTACCCTTCGCAGCGGTTGACAGTTTCTCTACATCCTCCCTGTTCATAAATAGCACCTCCACATATTTTTAGCAAGCGTGGCACTTTGTTGCTGCTTCTTTGTTCACAGCAACACGCTTTCCGGAAATCTGCTTGTTATATTGTAACACTTTACCAATTATTTAACAATAAAAATGCGAAAATTTTCAAAAATTTCTGTTTTGTTACATACAACAAACAATATCCGTTTTATACCAGAACACGATAGATGCCATCCCAGGCCAGTTCCTTTTTTTTCAGGAATTTTTCGGTTTCCTCCTCTGATTGCTCCACGCATTTCCATGCCAGTCCGCACTGGGCACTGATCTCTGAAGGGATCGGGATCAGCCTTCCCGGAAATTCAGATTCCCTGGCCGTTTTTTCCATTTTCATGGCAGCCGTGGTTGTGGAAAATGTCACAACTGTAGTAATTACTTTTCTGCGCATATCTCCTTTGTTCCTTCCACACACGCAAAAACAGGACACCGGAAAAACCGATATCCCGTTTCTGATGATTTTCTTTATTTCCTGTAAAGGATCCAGTTCTTATTTAGCCTGGATATATCCTTTCGCTTTCAGAGTTTCTGCACAGAGAACTGCTCCGCCTGCGGCACCTCTTACTGTGTTATGGGAAAGTCCGATGAACTTGTAATCATAAACAGTATCCTCACGAAGACGTCCTACAGATACTCCCATTCCATTCTCATAGTTCACATCCATCTGTACCTGCGGACGGTTGTCCTCCTCAAGATACTGGATGAACTGCTTCGGAGCGCTTGGAAGCTCAAGCTCCTGCGGAAGTCCCTTAAACTCAACCAGCTTCTGGATCAGCTGCTCTTTGGTAGGTTTCTTGCGGAATTTAACAAATACAGCTGCTGTATGTCCGTTGAGGACCGGAACACGTACACACTGGCATGTGATGACAGGTGTGGTAGCCGGAACGATCACGCCGTCCTCGATCTTGCCCCAGAGTCTTAATGGCTCCTTCTCACTCTTCTCTTCCTCACCACCGATGTACGGAATGATGTTGTGCTCCATCTCCGGCCAGTCCTTGAAGGTTTTTCCTGCTCCGGAAATAGCCTGGTATGTAGTGGCAACTACTTCATACGGCTCGAACTCTTTCCATGCGGTAAGTACCGGAGCGTAGCTCTGGATAGAGCAGTTCGGTTTAACAGCTACAAAGCCGCGTTTTGTTCCGAGACGTTTCTTCTGGAATTCGATAACCTCGAAGTGCTCCGGATTGATTTCCGGAACTACCATCGGAACGTCCGGTGTCCAGCGGTGTGCGCTGTTGTTGGACACAACCGGTGTCTCTGTCTTTGCATATTCTTCCTCGATCGCCTTGATCTCATCCTTAGTCATATCAACTGCGGAAAATACAAAGTCAACAGTAGCTGCAACCTTCTCAACCTCGTGGATATCCATAACAACCAGCTTCTTTACTGCCTCCGGCATCGGAGTATCCATTTTCCATCTGCCGCCTACAGCCTCCTCGTAGGTCTTGCCTGCGCTTCTCGGGCTTGCCGCTACAGTAACCACCTCAAACCACGGGTGATTCTCCAGAAGAGAAATGAATCTCTGACCAACCATTCCAGTTGCACCTAAAATACCGACTTTAAGCTTTTCACTCATAATAAAACTCTCCTCATCTCGTGTCCCTCCATGGCACACATTTGTCTTTTCTGTAAATACTATACCAATTTTTCCTAAAATGCAAGCATTATCTTAATTTTTTTCAAGATATTCTTTATTCTGAGCGATCACCTGCTCCATCACGTCCGGTCCCGGCGCTCCCAGAGTCACACGTTTTTCCACGCAGGTCTTCATACTGATGGCTTCATAGATGTCCTCCTCAAACACAGGACTGATCTCTTTGTACTCGGAAAGCGGAAGCTCATCCAGAGAGATTCCCTTATCCAGACAGAGAAGGACCAGTCTTCCGACGATGCCGTGAGCATCACGGAACGGTACACCGTGGTTAACCAGATAGTCTGCTGCGTCTGTGGCGTTTGTAAAGCCTCTCTTTGCACTTGCCTCCATGTTGGCTTTGTTGAACTGCATAGTGGAAACCATGCCTGTAAACAGGGCGATACAACCCTTTACGGTGTCAATGGCATCAAAAGTCAGCTCCTTGTCTTCCTGCATGTCTTTGTTGTATGCAAGCGGGATTCCCTTCATGGTTGTAAGGATAGATGTCAGCGCACCATAGACACGGCCTGTTTTTCCACGGACAAGCTCTGCGATATCCGGATTCTTTTTCTGAGGCATGATACTGCTGCCTGTGCTGTATGCATCATCGATCTCCACGAAGCGGTACTCATTGGAGTTCCACAGGATGATCTCCTCCGAAAAACGGCTCAGGTGCATCATAATGGTAGAAAATGCACTGAGAAGCTCGATCACATAATCCCTGTCAGATACAGAATCCATGCTGTTTCTGGTCGGTGCATCAAAGCCGAGAAGCTCTGCAGTATAAGCGCGATCCAGCGGATAAGTAGTTCCTGCCAGTGCTCCTGCTCCAAGCGGACAGGTATTCATTCTCTTCCGAATATCAAAGAGTCTTTCACGGTCTCTTCTGAACATCTCAAAATAAGCACCTACGTGATGTGCCAGTGTTACAGGCTGTGCTTTCTGAAGATGGGTAAATCCCGGCATGTAAGTGTGTACATTCTCTTCCATGATCTTCTGCAGGGCAAGAAGAAGCTCCTTAAGTTCCTTATCTGTCTCGTCGATCTCATCACGGACATAAAGCTTCATATCCAGAGCTACCTGGTCATTACGGCTTCTTCCTGTGTGAAGTTTCTTTCCTGCATCACCAATACGGTCGATCAGGTTTGCTTCCACGAAGCTGTGGATATCTTCATACTCAGATGTGATCTCAAGCTTTCCTGATTCCACATCTGCAAGAATTCCGTCCAGACCTTCTGTGATCTGATCTTTCTCTTCCTCTGTCAGGATTCCCTGTTTTGCCAGCATGGCAACATGTGCTTTGCTTCCACGGATATCCTGTTTGTAAAATTTCTGATCAAAGGAAATTGATGCGTTAAAATTGTAAACCAGCTTGTCCGTTTCTTTTGTGAAACGGCCTCCCCATAACTGTGCCATATTATTTTTCCTCACTTTTCTTTTTTGCAGCAAAACCGTCTTCTCTGTACGGACATGAACTCCGTCCTTCCGGACATCTGCACTTTTCTGTGTTAGTGTATCATATTTTTATGAAAATGCAAAGTTTTTCATAATTATACATACCATAAGTATTTTATGGATGGTATTTTTTGGGTATAATAACGCACAGATAAAACAGCTATATCGGAGGTAATCGTTATGAGTAATCTTACAGATGCAGCACTTGATAGTATGCAAAATTCAGAAGCTGCTGCAACATATATTACAGACTCCTTGTTTTCATCTATATTTGAAATTGATGGCACAGCTGATGTGATGATTTCTGAAAATGTAAAAAAAGGCTGTCCACATATCTGGCCAGATTCAAATTATCGAATTGTAACAACTCGTTTATTAGATTGGTGGATTCATAATATGCCATATATTTATCTTGCGATGTTGGAAGACAGAGATTTTTCAGATGTTTTGTATAATAGTTTGAGAAACATTATTGCTATGGATACAGCCGGACATCTTTCTGAACGAGTATATAACACAGATGGCAGTGTTAAAAAGTCAGTACTGGCAGAAACAACATTATTTCATGTTGACTTTACAAAATTTAATACCATTCTGTATAAAAAATTATTAGAAGGTCTTGAGAAATCAATGAAATCATTGGATATAATCCAAAACAGAGTAGATGATTTTGTAAATGGCCTTACTCCGGCAAAACGTTATCAGATTTCATATATTGTTTGCAATTTTATGTATATATTGCTTGAATTGATGCATAGCAATGATATGTATAACTGGCTTGAAGCAGTAAGCAGATATTATGAAGAACTTATACCTTCACACGCTGCAGTATATGATGAAGAAGCAGATAATCCCGGAGATTTCGCATAATAAAGTCAATCAGACTATACTGCTCTGCATCAGATAACTGCGGAACAATCATTTATTTAAAAACAGGACGGGAGGTATTGTTTTCCCGTCCCGTTTCTTTTAGGAAACTGTACTGTTTTTTCTTAATCCCCGGAATTTTCCAGGGCTCTTTTTCTGTCTCTTTCCTGTGCTTCTTTTTTCGAAAAAACACAGCCACAATAATTCTGCCGGTACAGATCATGCTCATGGGACAGCTCAACAGAACGCTTGTATCCATTCTTTTTTTTGAAATCCGAAGTCAGATGTGGGACTTCATATATTTCTGCCAGCTCCTCGCCGATCTCATTGATCTTCTGCACGTTTTTCAGCGGACTGATGCTTAATGTTGTGGTAAAATAATCATATCCTCCGGTCTTCGCCAGTCTCGCCGTCTCTTCCATCCGCAGGCGGTAACACTTAAAACACCGTTCTCCCCCCTCCGGAATCTCCTCCAGGCCTCTGGCCATCTCGTAAAACTCCTTCGTATCATACCGTCCCTCCACCAGAGTTACCGGATGGGAAAACTCCATCTCACCGATCAGCCGGCGGATCTCAGCCACACGGTGGGCATATTCCTCCTCTGGTGTAATATTAGGATTATAAAAAAATATCGTGATCTCAAAATACTGCGACAGATATTCCATCACATAACTGCTGCACGGTGCACAGCAGGCATGGAGAAAAAGTCTGGGAGTTTCCCCCTTTTTCTGATTTTTTTCAATCAGTTTATCAAGTTCTTTCTGATAGTTTCTTTTATTCAAAATCGGATCTCCTTTCCGTGAATTGTCAAACCTTTTCTGGCATCCCGGAACATCCCCATATCCGTGTGCCTTCTTACAATTCAGACATATGATAATATTATACCATCAAATATGAAACGGAGGCAAATATCCATGGATCCTGTCTTAAAAGTACGGGATGTGTGTCTTTCCTATCACACCTTATCTGGCGAGACACCTGCCCTCTCCCATATATCTTTTGACCTGATGCCTGGCGAGTTCCTGTCCGTTGTGGGGCCTTCCGGCTGCGGAAAATCCACTCTTCTCAATCTTATCGCCGGGCTGATCGAACCGGAATGCGGCTCCATTATTCTGGATCGAAAAGCTGTTTGCGGCAACAGTTCGACTGTGGGATATATGCTCCAGAAAGACCATCTGCTGGAATGGCGCAGCATCTACAAAAACATTCTTCTGGGACTGGAGATCCGGGGACAACTTACCCCTGATAAACTTGCACACGCAGAAGAACTTCTTCACACCTACGGCCTTGACCGGTTCCGGAATTCCAGACCTTCTCAGCTTTCCGGCGGTATGCGCCAGCGCGCTGCACTGATCCGGACTCTTGTCCTGGAACCGGAACTTTTACTTCTGGATGAGCCTTTTTCTGCTCTGGACTACCAGACACGGCTGAATGTCAGCGACGATATTGGAAAAATCCTCAAAAGTTCAGGCAAACCTGCCATTCTGGTAACACACGATATCTCAGAGGCTATCAGCATGGCAGACCGGGTGCTGGTTCTTTCTGCCCGCCCTGCCACAGTACAGAAAGTTGTAGATATCCATCTCACATTAGAAAACCGCACACCCCTTTCCTCCCGAAATGCTCCTGATTTCAAAAAATATTTCAATCTCATATGGAAGGAGCTGAACGAAAATGCCTGAAATTTCCACCCGTCAGAAGCAGTATCTCTCTCAGATGAAAAAAGAAAAACGAAAGGTATTCGCAGCACGCATTCTTCTTTTTCTCCTGTTTATGGGGCTATGGGAAGTATCCGCAGCACGCGGATGGATTGACTCTTTTATTTTCAGCAGTCCGTCCCTCATTATAAAAACATTTCTCACCATGTGCAGGAACCAGTCGCTTTTTTCCCATATTACAGTCACACTGGCAGAAACTCTTGTCAGTTTCTTTTTTGTTGTGATTCTGGGTGTGGGGACAGCTATCCTTCTCTGGTGCTCTCCACGGACGTCCCAGGTTATGGAGCCTTACCTTGTAGTTCTTAACAGCCTGCCGAAATCTGCTCTTGCGCCGCTTCTTATTGTATGGCTTGGAGCGAATGAACGTACTATCGTTGTGGCCGGTATGTCCGTTGCTATCTTTGGCTCTGTTATCAATCTGTATTCCGGTTTCTGTCAGGCTGATCCGGATAAACTGAAACTCATCGAAACCCTTGGCGGACACAAAAAAGAGAAGCTGACAAAAATCGTTCTGCCAGCTTCCGTTCCTTTGATCATCAGTGTTATGAAAGTAAATATCGGTCTCTGTCTGGTAGGTGTGATCATCGGTGAATTTATCGGCGCAAGAAAAGGTCTTGGTTATCTTATTATCTACGGCAGCCAGACTTTTAAGCTTACCTGGGTGCTGATGTCCATTGTAATCCTGTGCATCATTGCCATGGGGCTGTACGCAGTGCTTAATCTTGTGGAAAAACATGTGCAGAAACAATAAAATAACAAATCCCGAAGATAAAAGAACACGCTGCCAGTTGAATATCGGCAGCGTGTTAAAATCCATTTTTACAGTTATTTATTCAGCAATTTTTGTAATTTGTCACACCATTTCCTGTCCAGGCAAAAGAGCATACACCATCGTTGTCAAAACTCATGTTGCCAGTCTGTGCTCCCTGGTTAAGATCCATATCTCCGTTTTCAGCAATTGCAAGACTGCCATTATCTGTCTGCCATGTATAGCCCCTTAAGAGTGCATCATAGTAATTATGCTCATCTGCGATCGAGCATGCAGTATAGTTACCGAATCCTTAGTTTTCGGGTCCATAGGATCTGAATTGTCTTCCTCTATGGCATGGATCTCCAGCATCTTATCATCATTACCCACATAATAGTATTCTGCATCAGATTCTTATGCCGATGTACTTTCTGCATCTGTGCTCTCAGCTGCGCTTTCTGTGTTCTTTTCCGCAGCAAATGTATATGCAGTACTTCCCATTACCATTACCATCATTCCGGCAAAAATCATTTTCAACTTTCTATTTTTCATTTCCAACCACTTCCTGTGTGCATTTTAGGCCCACATCACATTTTATTTTACAAAATATATTATATTTTGTTTTCCGGACGGTTGCTTCCTGTTATTACGCTCACCAGAACCGAGGATTGCATCACCTCAAAACTGTCTTCCCGAAGTTCCGTCAGCAGTTTACATTCAGCTTATTAATTTTATAATAAGGAACTTTTTTCTTTCTATTGCGTAAGATAACTCATAGCTCATCTTCCGTCAATCCTGATCTTAATTCATCTGAAAAGATTTTCCCCGGATGGGCAGACCTGAAATCTCTGCAAGGCGCCTGATTCCTTCATCTGCAATAGACACAGCACTTTCCACATGATTAAAATCCGTTGCACTATAATCAAAAAGAATATTCCCCTGCGCTTCAAATTCCTCGTCTCTGTCCCAGAAATAAAATCTCATCGGCATACATTCAAAGGCTTTGATCTCATATCCCACATCTCCCTGGGGCAGTTCTTTTCCCCCAAGCTTTATAAAAGCTTCCCGAAGTTCCTCTGCATGTCCGGAAAAAGTCTCGCTGAACACATCTGTTTCGCCGATCTTATAAGCCGGTGCAAAAGGCCTGGCATTCCTGAGATCTGCAAAAGGCACCCATTTGTCCATAAAAAATGCTCCTTTTTTTGCATAGCCCAGAAGTGTGTAAATATTCATTGCCTCCATTGTGTACGGTTCACGTTCTCCATCCAGGCTGCAGATACTTCCGTCTGTCTCACTGATTCCGTATTTTCTGCCAAAGTGCCTGATCGTCAGATATCCGTTTTCTTCTTTCAGCTCAGGAACCCGTTTAAACAAATCCTGCCGGTCCATCTGCATAATTTTATCTGCCCATTCCATACAGAGCTTCACATAGTTGGAAATTTTTTCTTCCTGCATTTTATTTTCTCCTAGTATCTTTTATATTATTTTTTCAGGATACACTTTTTCTTTTTTATGTGCAAGCAGATCCGTACCTGAATATTTCTTTCTTTTTTTGACAAAGCCTCTCATAAATCTTACAAATCTTTCATAATTTTCAACACAAAAATGACGTTTTTTTGCACAAAAAAACTGGATTTCTAATTCAGAAAGGTGTATAATATAAACAAAGTTTATCGTTTTAATGGTTAAATTTTTCCTGGCGGTAAACAAGAAATGAAAGTGAGGATTCGCCATGAAACAAAACAGTATGTTAGCAATGATTCTGGCCGGCGGAAGAGGAAGTCGTCTTCACGAGTTGACGAATAAAGTTGCCAAGCCAGCCGTTGGTTATGGCGGTAAATACCGTATCGTGGATTTTCCGCTCAGTAACTGTGCCAACAGCGGCATTGATGTCGTAGGTGTACTGACACAGTATGAATCAGTTTTACTGAACAGCTATGTAGCAGCCGGTGGCCGCTGGGGCCTTGATGCCAAAGACAGCGGAGTTTATGTACTTCCTCCACGTGAAAAGGCTGATGCCGGTCTGGATGTATACCGTGGAACAGCTGATGCGATCTCTCAGAATATTGATTTCATCGACTCACAGAACCCGGAATACCTTCTGATCCTTTCCGGTGACCATATCTATAAGATGAATTATGCAAAGATGCTTGATGACCATATCCAGCATAAGGCAGATGCGACTATTGCAGTTATCGAGGTTCCCATGAAGGAAGCCAGCCGTTTCGGTATCATGAACACCGGTGAAGATGACCGCATCGTGGAATTTGAGGAGAAACCGGAACACCCGAAGAGCAACCTTGCCTCTATGGGTATCTACATATTCAACTGGAAGCTTCTGCGTAAGCTCCTGCTGGCAGATATCAAGAATCCGGATTCCAATCACGATTTCGGTAAAGACATCATCCCTACACTCCTTGCACAGGACAAGGCGCTCTACGCCTACAAGTTCAAAGGCTACTGGAAGGATGTAGGAACCATCGATTCCCTCTGGGAAGCAAACATGGATCTTCTCAGTCCTAACAGTGAACTGGATCTTAACGATCCTACCTGGAAAATCTACACTGAGGATGCTACCTCTCTTCCACAGTATATCTGTGATACCGCTGTGATCAACACTGCTTTCATTACTCAGGGCTGTGTTGTAGAAGGTGAAATCACCAACTCCGTACTTTTCACAGGCGTCAAGGTCGGTCCTGGTGCCAAGATCATCGACAGTGTCCTGATGCCGGGTGTTGTTGTTGAAGCAGGTGCCGTTGTCCAGCGTGCTCTCGTTGCAGACGGAGTCGTGATCGGTACCAATGCTCGTGTCGGTTCCAAGGACAGTGAGCACATCGAACTTGTATCAAAACGTGTAAAGGGGGCTGAGTAATATGTTTAAAGCATTTGGAATCGTGAATTCCTCAGAAAGAAATATCCATGTGGAGGGGCTTCAGGACTACCGTGCGATCGGCGCCTTTTCATTTCTCGGAAGATATCGTGTCATCGACTTCCCGATCTCAAATATGACCAACAGCGGAATTGAGTACATTCAGGTCTATGTAAAGAACAAACCCCGTTCTCTTGTAGAACATCTCGGAACCGGACGTCACTACAACATCAACTCCAAGAGCGGTAATCTCCAACTCCTCTTTTCAGAGCATTTCGGAGTCAACGATATCTATAACACCGATATCGACAACTACTACTCCAATCTGGAGTGCATCGAAGCAGTTCATTATCCGTATGTTGTTATCGCTCCGAATTACATGATCTACACCACCGACTATTCCAAGCTGATCGATGCCCATATCGAATCCGGTGCAGATGTGACCATGCTTTATCATTCCGTTGATAATGCCAAGGAGAACTATCTGAACTGCCACATCCTGAACCTGAACCGTCAGAAGGGTGTTCTCTCCATTGAGCACAACCACGGCAATGCAAAGAACCGCAACATTTTCATGGATACCTACGTAATGAGCAAGGAGCTTTTCATCAGCCTCATCCATAAGGCAAAAGAGATTTCCTCTCTTTATACCCTTGCAGACGTGATCAATGCCGGCTGCAGAGACGGTGAGCTGGATGTGCGTGGTATATCTCATCGCGGATATTTTGCATCGATCACTGATTTCAAGAGCTATCACGATGCAAATATGGATCTGATCGACTACAAAACTGCAACCGATCTTTTCCATGATAACTGGCCGATCTATACACGCACCAATAACTCCTGCCCGACCCATTATTTTGACACAGCTAATGTTTCCAACTCCGTTATCTCCAACGGCTCCATGATCGAGGGAACTGTAGAGAATTCCATTGTCGGACGTGGCTGTACCATCAAAAAGGGCGCTGTTATCAAGAACTGTGTAGTTCTTGCAGACTGCACCATCGGTGAGAATGTCCATATCGAAAATCTGGTCGTAGACAAGCATGCCAAGATCACACATGCCAAGGAGATCATCCGTCCTGCGGATGAGCCTGGCTACATCAAACGTAACGATACACTGTAATATTCATATATAATAAGGCCTCCGGTTCCTGTGTTACGAACCGGAGGCCTTATTTATCTCTGTACTCAGCTAAGCATATGGATCCATCATTTCAGAACAGACTGGATCCATTTCAACGCATTCTCTTTATTCTTCACATTACCCGGAAGGCAGATGCACACCGGATCATATCTCAGGCCAAATTCCTCTGCAACACTACTGCTGCCGTCAAGCTCCAGATGCTGATCATCCACAGCGCCCAGAGACTCAAACACCTCATCTCCAAACGTTTCCCTGAGATTTGCATACATTCCGCTATCTTTCTCATGTTCATAGAGTTCCTTCGGCATGATCAGGACATCAACGGTAGCACTCTGGATTTCCGTCACATATGCGATCCTGGCATAGTAATCAAAATCCTCTCCTGTCTCGTCCGTCATCAGATTCTGCGCCACACTGACTTCTGCATATTTATCCTCTGTTCCCAGTGTCTTCAAAACATCCTCTTCCACCTTCTCAGAGTCATAATTCCCTGCATTCACCACCGCAATGGAAAGCACCGTCTTCATCTGTGCGTGACGATAAATATTCACTCCCAGACAGACTCCGCCAATGGCAAGAAGCACGCACAGCATATGTATCTTATAATACATCCAGATATACTGAATCTTCTTACCTGTTCCCATTCCCTTCAATTTCTCTTTTTCGATCCGGCGGCGTTCCTTCTTCGTCAGATCAGTTTCGTTGGGCATCTCCGGATTCAGTACACTCTCATCGTGTCCGTCACTGCCGGCCTCCGCTCTGTTTTGTAAATCCATAAAAATCTCCTTTTTCTTTCATGTCTCAGTATTTCTTACCCTGAAGCGGGATATTCCAGTCGCTTTCCCCGCATCCTCCGGGTGGGTGCTGTGACTTATCAATAAAAGATATTTTAGCATATTTTGGTACAAAATCACAGCGCATAAATATGAAAATACCATAAACTCTTCTATTTCCGACAGATCCTCATTCCATATCCATACATTACCGCCACAGCAGTCACAAGAACACAGACCATCACCGGTCTCATCCACAGATATAAAAGATTTTTCTCAATTCCAGCTGCCACAGCCACATCCTTCAGGATATCAGCCACGCAGAGATGAAACAGATAAATAAAAAACGCATATTTCTGACCGATGGCTGCCGGAAGCTCGGGCACTTTCCGATTCTTTCCCATGATTGCAATGAGAAAAAGGCCAACAGCCATAAATACTGAACCCAGAAACAATTCCAGTTTGCCAAAATACCGGTATTCCAGCAGACTTGCGATCCCGCCGCCAGCTACCATGCCATACAAAAGAAGCACTTTTTTTCCGGCAAACCAGGCTTCCAGCTTTTCCTGATGTCTGTGTATCAGATGTCCCAACATAAAAAACGGAAATCCGGTAAACAGATAGTTTCGAAACTGCATAACACGGAAATGCTTTTCCGGGAACAGGAAGATTGAAAATTCCTCCATTCCGAAATGGATCAGAAGAAGCACCGGTATCAGAACATATGCCTGCTTACAGAGCCGAAATCTTGCTGCCAGGGCAAAAAGAAGATAACAATAGAGCAGTGCCGGGAGAAACCACAGATGCCATTTCACCTGAGAGCTGTTATTATATAGAAGAAACTGGCGGATATGTTCCCCCGAAACCAGTGCTTCCAGCCATTCCTTCTGGCTTGCTCCGTCGATGTAATTCTGGATCAGCTCCCACAGACAGCAGACCGGAAATGCCACAAGCATCAGCTTCAGAACATGCCGGATCTTTTTTCCGGTTCTTATAAATTCCGTATCATCGCCACGGAAACAAAAATATCCGGATACCATAAAAAACACAGGTACTGCAAATCTGGCAAGTACATTGGCTATAATTCCGGCATTTCCCGGAAAATGGACATGAAGAAGCACAACTGCATAAGCACAGATCGCCTTTACCATATCCAGAGTACGGTTTCGCATAAAAATTACTCCTTTTTATATCGAACGCTTATCCCGGAAATATGATTCCAGGGTTCCCTTTTTTTCGAAACGATATACTAGCAAACCAGCAGAATTTTGTCAATGCTGTTTTTCTCCTGTGCGGTTTACTCTTATACGTTTTTCTCTTGTACGGCTTCCGGATCTGAATTATAATTCTTTTATGACTTCTATTGCAGGATGTTTATTATTTCCTCAGAAAGGATTTTATTTTTTATGAAAAAAGACGGCTACTATTCTTCCGGCGAATTTGCACGCATGGCACATGTAACTCTGCGTACTGTCCGCTATTATGATAAACAGGATATCCTGAAACCCTCTCTCGTTACCGAATCCGGCGCACGTTTTTATACAGACGAGGATTTTGCAAGGCTTCAGCAGATCCTCCTTCTGAAATATCTGGGCTTTTCCCTGGATGACATCCGTGAAATGACCATCGGTGATTCCGATTATCACTTCATGCTGAATTCTCTGAATATCCAGCTTCGTCTGGTCCGTGACCGGATCGAACAAATGCAGCTGGTGGAAAAAGCGATCCAGGATACCGCACAGGTGATAAAGGAACAGCACACCATTGACTGGAGCCAGATGCTGAACCTGATCCACCTGACCGGCATGGAAAAAAGCCTCAAGAATCAGTATCAGAATGCCACCAACATTTCCTCCAGGATCAACCTCCACAGCCTGTACTCCCAGAACAAACAGGGATGGTTTCCCTGGATCTTTGAGCAATGCCGGATCTCACCCGGTCTTCGTATTCTGGAGCTGGGCTGCGGGGACGGAACGTTATGGACCGACAACCTTTCCCTTCTGCCGGAGGATATCTCCATCACACTTTCCGATATTTCCAGCGGTATGCTCCGCGATGCCAGACGAGCCATCGGTTCCTCGGATACCCGGTTTGCATTCCGGGCCTTTGACTGCCGAAAAATCCCCTGCAAGGACGAAAGCTTTGATCTGGTGATCGCCAATCACGTGCTTTTTTACTGCGATGATATTCCCTCTGTCCTGAAGGAAGTCCGCCGTGTCCTCGCTCCCGGCGGAAGATTTCTCTGCAGTGCTTACGGAAAGGCACATATGCAGGAGGTCAGCCAGCTGGTGCAGGATTTTGATGAACGGATCGTGCTTTCCGCAGACCGGCTTTATGAACGGTTCGGACGTGAAAACGGCCAGAGTATCCTGGCGCCTTTTTTCCCAAAGGCTCAGTGGCTTTCTTATGAAGACTGCCTTCTGGTCCAGGATGCGGAGCCGCTGATCTCCTACGTCCTCTCCTGCCACGGCAACCAGAATCAGTATATATTGGACCGTTACAAGGAATTCCGGGCCTACACCGCCAGAAAAACTGCCAAAGGATTCCGCATTACCAAGGATGCCGGCGTATTTCTTTGTGAAAAATAGCCAAAAATAAAAAATATGAAAAAAGCTCTTGAAGGTGACCTTGCGTCACCTTTTATAATACAGTTACAGTAACAAAGTTATGTGCAGGCACGACTTATGCTGCACATCATCACGCAAAGGAGAAAACATATGAAAGGAATTATTTTAGCCGGAGGCTCCGGAACACGTCTTTACCCGCTTACCATGGTGACCTCCAAACAGCTTCTGCCGATCTTTGACAAACCGATGATCTACTATCCTATGTCTGTTCTTATGAACGCAGGCATCCGTGATATCCTGATCATCTCCACCCCACAGGATACCCCGAGATTTGAGGAGCTTCTCGGTGACGGCCATCAGTTCGGTGTCAACCTTACCTACGCTGTACAGCCAAGCCCGGACGGACTTGCTCAGGCATTTATCATCGGCGAGAAATTCATCGGCAACGACACCGTATGTATGGTCCTTGGTGACAACATTTTCGCAGGACATGGCCTCAAAAAGCGCCTGAAAGCTGCTGTAGACAACGCAGAAACAGGCAAAGGTGCCACTGTTTTCGGATACTATGTAGATGATCCGGAGCGTTTCGGCATCGTGGAATTCGACCAGAACGGAAAAGCTGTTTCCATTGAAGAGAAACCGGAAAAGCCCAAAAGCAACTACTGTGTAACCGGTCTCTACTTCTACGACAACAAGGTTGTAGAGTACGCAAAAAATCTGAAGCCAAGCGCAAGAGGCGAGCTTGAGATCACTGACCTGAACCGTATCTACCTTGAGAAGGGACAGCTGAACGTTGAGCTTCTGGGCCAGGGCTTCACATGGCTGGATACCGGTACACACGAAAGCCTTGTAGAGGCAACCAACTTCGTAAAAACCATGGAGCAGCATCAGCACCGCAAGATCGCATGCCTTGAGGAGATTGCTTACTTAAACGGCTGGATCACAAAGGAGGACGTGCTCAAGGTTTACGAAATCCTTAAGAAAAACCAGTACGGTCAGTATCTCAAGGATGTTCTGGACGGAAAATATCTGGACGCTCTTCACTGAGCCGATCTGTTTTTTAACACTGTATTTACCGGCGGGCTCCGTTCCGACGGAATCCGCATAAGATCAATCATTCATATTATAAAGGAGATTTTTTATGACAATCATTGTTACCGGCGGTGCCGGATTTATCGGAAGCAACTTTATTTTTCATATGATGGAGGCTCATCCGGACTATCGCATCGTATGCCTGGACTGCCTGACTTATGCAGGAAATCTTTCCACTCTTGCACCAGTCATGGACAAACCGAACT
>ERZ773103.2056-NODE-2056-length-19653-cov-2.887642_pt1 | contig 19653 bp, 19 predicted proteins | sample MGYA00511118_ERZ773103 | MGnify/ENA primary metagenome ERZ773103 (study PRJEB29015, sample SAMEA2737821) | human gut metagenome | biome: human gut; feature: human-associated habitat; material: faeces | place: China | collected 2012 ... | reverse complement strand
GGCGATGTTGCTTATAATGACAATCAAATTGGTGTAAAATTCTCTAAAGCAGGTTTTGGAGATTTTTAAAGGATTGATCTTCTGTTTCCAGGGAAGGACTGCGTCCGGGAAACTTTATACTGGAGAAAAAATGGGACATATCCTGATAATTCCCTGCAAATTCTTTAAAAAATAGTAACAATGTACAGTTAACATAGACACCGTGAATGGTAACCTCAGGGAAATGGCTGTCTGCATAGAATTTAAGCTGCTGTAAAAATTCTTCCAGATTCTTCTCCTCCAGAAAATAAATATAAAAAAGATGATAGGATGAAAAATAAAAATCCATATATGGATCATATGCGCACATAATTTCGTCATAGGAACGTTTCTGACAGATGGCGTTATTAAGGATGGTAAAAATAACATTGTGCCGAATGCTGCTCATGGCTGGATAGGAGTGTTCCGAACTGTTTTTTTTATAACAGTCCTGGGCAATTTCCTGTATGCTTTCAAGAATCTGCGCTTCGCTGCAGGGTTTAAGCAGATAGTGACGGATTCCGTATTTCATAGCCATTTTCGCATATTCAAATTCTCCGTAACCAGAGAGGATAATGAACTGGGTGTTCAGATCTGTTTCGGAAATCCGACGAATCAGCTCCAGACCGTCCATTCCGGGCATTCGTATATCGGTGAGCACGATATCCGGTGTTTCATCCAGAATCATATCATAGGCCTCAAGGCCATTTTTGCAAAGTCCTACCAGTTCAATATCGTACTGTTTCCAGTCAATGATTGTAGAAATAGTTTCGCGTATGATGCGTTCATCATCAGCAATAATTAATTTTAACATGAGACAAATCACCCCCGTATGGTGTGGAATAATAATGACAATATTTAAAAGTGAAGATTGGATACAAAAGGTCTAAGTCTGCTGTTTTGATATATCATCTGCTGTAAAGAGACTGAGCAGATTGCGGTTCCTCAAATATAAAAGGGAGTGTTATGATCGCAATGGCCTTATCCTCCTCATTACGGAAGGAGAGGCCATAAGCATCTCCGAACAGCATTTGAATACGCTGGTTGATGTTCAGAAGACCAATTCCAAATCCATGGGAACTTTTGCTTCCGTTTTGAAGATTTTCCAGCAGATTTTCTTCAAAAGAGGATCCCTGATTTGCTACTTCGATGATAAGAAAATCTCCTCTCTGATAGGGATAGACAGAGATTTCGCAGGTTTCAGTCATCTCTTCCATACCATAGCGTATGGCATTTTCAAGCAATGGCTGTATTGTCAAAGGAAGAACCAGTGCGTTTTTTAAATTTTCTGTACATTCGGAGTCATAAAAACGAAACAGCAGACGCTCTTCAAAACGGATTTTCTGTATCGTAATATAATTATTAACAAGATTCAGCTCGTAATTTAAAGGCACCAGGGACTTTTCGTTGCTGAGAGTGGCGCGCAGTAAGGCAGCCAGAGACTGGACGATATTTGATATGGTATCATCCTTCAGCGCTTTGGCACGCCAGTTGACGGTTTCAAGTGTATTGTATAGGAAATGAGGATTAATTTGTGATTCAAGGGCTTTCAGACGGGCATCTCTATTTAAAATCTGATACCGGTAATTCGTATTTACCAGATGTTGAATACGTTCCGCCATAGCGTCAAAACTTTGATGCAGTTTTCCTATTTCATCACTTCTCTGACTGTAGTCTATCCTGCTTTCAGGAAGTTGAAGTTCAGTTTGACTAAATATTTCCATTTTATGTAAAAGAAGTTCAAAATCCCTTACGACATAACGCATCATGATATGTGCAACGAACAATGATAAAAGCAGACCGGCCAAAAGAATGACTAGTATCAATTGAAAAACTGCAACGATAGACCGATTGATATCGTCATAGGGGATCAGATTTATGTAATTCCATTCATAGGAAGGAATACGGCTTCGTACTGCAAAATATTTGTGTCGGTTTTGTTTAATGATATCGTAAGGACGTTGCAGCTTTTCATACAGCAGTAAGGCCCAATCCTGAGAAATTCCTTCAGAATGGTAAATCAGCTTTTCATTGTCATAAATCAGGTAATGTCCGCTTTCATAGGTATTAACAGCCTGATTGGCATCTCCCACCAAATCGTCTAAATTTATAAATAAAAGCAGATATCCCAGTGGTTTTAAACTGAGATTTTCAGTTTTTCGAATCTGACGGCTCAAAATAAGATAATGGTTTGAACTGTCAGAAATCCATACAGCGGAGCCGGAAGCCTGAGCGGCTTTTTGAAGGATTTCTCTCAAAAACTCAGGTGGGATTCTGCTCATGACCGGGAAGTTGCTGCAGTTAGTGAAGCGGGGGTTAATCAAAGCTATACAGGACAAATTATTTTGCTTATATGTTTGCTGGTAAGTGGATACAACTTCATTTAGAAGCGAGTAGTTTTTGGAGAGCGTCAGAACATCGTCGTTAGAGTTGACAGCATCTAAACTTTCCTGTACTTCCTTTTGCGCAATGACGACAGAAGAAAAGCTTTCAATATTTTTTAGATGTTTGGAAATAGTACTTGCAGAAAAGCTCAGGTTTCCAGCAATAGCTCTGTAAAGCTGTTCGTTGTAGGAATATTTGCTGATTTGCAGAGCAAGGAGAAAGAAAAGTAGTATCAAGGTCAGTACAGACAGAATGATACAGGATAATTTTTGCTTTAAAGGCAAATTGCTCAGATATTTCATTGGAGGGCCTCTTTTCTATAATACAATTATTTTATCATAAAATAAAAAATTGACAATAGATGACAGGAGATGATGGGGTAAAACAGATAAAATGTGCAAAAAGCCGGATTTCTAACAATGAAACACGGTTTTGTTGATTTTTTTAACAAATAAAATGATATATAATATAATTAACAAGTAAAAGTATATAAAGATGGGAGGAATACTTTATGAAAAAGAAACTGGCGATCCTGATGGCAGCATCTATGTTGGCAGTAAGCCTGTCGGGCTGCGGAGGCTCAAAAACAGATGCTCCTGCTGCGGACGGAACAGCGGCAGGCACAGAAGCAGAGGCAGCCGGAGACGGCAGCGAGCTGGTATTTGCATGGTGGGGCAATCAGGTAAGAAATGAAAGAACCCAGCAGATGCTGGAGCTGTATTCTGAGCAGAATCCGGGTGTAACCTTTGACGGACAGTTCTCTGAGTGGAATGATTACTGGAAAAAGCTTTCAACAGCAGCGGCAGGAAATTCTTTGCCGGACATTGTTCAGATGGATATGAAGTATATTAACCAGTATGTAAAGAACGGCCTGCTGGTTGATCTGACTCCTTATATTGAGGACGGAACAATTGACGTTTCCAACTGCAATGAGAGCGTTCTGAATGCGGGAAAGGTCGGGGACGGAATTTATGCGATCTGTAACGGAATCAATGCGCCGGGCCTTCTCTATAACAAGACCGTAACGGATGCAGCAGGCGTTACAATTAAGGACGGCATGACGGTAGACGAATTTATTGATATCTGTCGTACGATCCATGAGAAAACAGGATATAAGACGAATTTTCTGTATACTCAGAATGAGATTTTCTGTGAATATCTGCTCCGCGCAAAAGGAATTGTAATGTACGGTGAGGGAGCACTGGGTGGTACGGCTGAAGATTATGCCGATTATTTTGCGCTGTACAGACAGGGGCTTGATGAAGGATGGCTTTGCGAGCCGGCTGTATTTGCAGAGCGTACCATCGGTTCTGTAGAGCAGGACCCGCTTGTATACGGTTCCAGCCCTGACACACGTTCATGGTGTATGTTCCAGTATACCAATCAGTTAACAGCAGCCAGAAATGCAGCTCCTGAGGGAGACCATATTGCACTCAGCACATGGCCGACGTCGGATCTTGAAAAATCCAATTACCTGAAGCCAAGCCAGTTCTTTGCAATTACAACTCAGGGTTCCAATCCGGATGAATGTGCAAAGGTGCTTGATTTTATTACCAACTCTGTAGATGCAAACAATATCCTTCTGGGTGAGAGAGGTATTCCGCTGTCTTCTGAGGTTGCAAATGCAATTTCTCCTCAGATGGACGAGACCAGCCAGGAGATCATCAAATTTATCAATGAGGTAGTATCTCCGAAGTGTTCTCAGGTTAATCCGCCGCAGCCCGATGGATATACAGAGGCTAACGAGGTCTTAAACAGAATGGAAGAGAAGGTTGCGTATGGAGAACTGACTCCGGAAGAGGCTGGAAAGGTCTTCTTTGAAGAGGCGAATGCAGCTCTTGCAGCCAAAAAGTAGTAACAGGCAGAAAAACTGAATGCAGAGTAAGACAAAATTGTCAGAGGGGGAGGCGGGGGTGCCGACTCCCTCTCTTTGACTTCAAAGCTGTTATATTATGATGAAAGAGAGGCGAATATCATGAAATCATTGCGAAAGCAGTTGGGAAAGGAGAGCGTCAGCGGAGTTCTTTTTACGCTTCCATTTATCATAGGCTTTATCCTTTTTATGATTGTTCCTATGGGAATTTCGTTATACTATTCATTCTGCGATTATGATATTTTATCACCGCCGGTTTTTTCCGGGTTGAACAATTTTAAGGAAATGCTGAAGGATGATATTTTAATTCAGAGTATTAAGGTAACTTTTTATTTTGCATTTGTATCTGTTCCACTGAAGTTGCTGTTTGCACTTATTGTCGCCCTGTTGCTTCTGAAAAATTCCAGAATGTCCGGTTTTTACCGCGCAGCGTATTATCTTCCTTCGATTATCGGCGGCTCTGTAGCAGTGTCGATCCTGTGGAAGAGAATGTTTGCTATGGATGGCGTTATTAATAAGCTTCTGGGAGTGATCGGAATTGAGACAAATTTTTCCTGGCTGGGAGATACGAAAACCGCGTTATGGGTACTGATTATCCTTGTGGTATGGCAGTTTGGTTCATCTATGTTGATTTTTCTGTCTGCTTTAAAACAGATTCCTGTTACTTTGTATGAAGCAGCTGAGGTAGATGGAGCTACTTCTATTTCCAAATTTTTCCGTATCACACTGCCATTGCTGACACCGACGATTTTCTTTAACCTGGTTATGCAGATGATCAATGGTTTTTTGGCATTTACACAGAGTTATATCATCACTCAGGGAAAACCTATGAACTCTACCCTGCTTTATACCGTATATATGTATCAGCAGTCATTTCAATTTTATAATACAGGATATGGTGCTGCAATGGCATGGGTAATGCTTTTGATTATCGGTTTAATTACTCTGGGACTCTTTGCGACCAAGAGATTCTGGGTATATGAAGGAGGTCTGTAAAAGTGAAGGAAAAAAGACTCGGAAAGGCCATTATATACCATATTGTTGTGTTTATCATAGGAGTTATCATGATTTACCCGCTGCTGTGGATGGTGATGAGTTCATTTAAGGAAACCGGTACGATCTTTACTACGGCAGGCAGCCTGATTCCTGAAACCTTTACACTGGAAAATTACACAAATGGATGGAAGGGATTTGCAAAAGTTCCATTTTCTGCCTTTTTTAAGAACTCTATGCTCATTTCTGTTTTGGCTACGCTGGGAACAATTATGTCTTCTGCGCTTGTAGCATACGGATTTGCACGTTTTAAGTTTTTTGGACATAATATTTTGTTTGCAGCTATGCTGGTTACCATGATGCTTCCGGCTCAGGTGCTTATGATACCCCAGTATCTGTGGTACCAGAAATTAGGCTGGGTAGGAACCTATCTTCCGTTGATTGTACCCTACTTCTTTGCAACACAGGGATTCTTCGTATATATGATCTCCAATTTTATCGGAGGAATTCCAAAGGAGCTGGATGAGGCGGCTAAAATCGACGGCTGTTCTTATTGGGGCATTTTTGTCAATATCATGCTGCCGCTTATTAAACCGGCGCTGGTTACGTCCTGTATTTTCTCATTCATCTGGCGCTGGGATGACTTCCTTTCACCGCTGTTGTATGTCAGCAAATCCAGCAAGTATCCTGTATCCCTTGCATTAAAGCTGTTCTGTGATCCGGGTTCTACATCAGACTATGGAGCAATGTTTGCAATGGCTACGTTGTCGGTTTTACCGGCAATTATGATTTTCCTGTTCTTCCAGAAATATCTGGTAGAAGGAATCAGTACATCCGGCTTGAAGGGATAATGAAATTTCTGCATCAGGAAAACTTAAAAAAGAGGGTTTGAATATGGCTGAGAAAACCAGAAAAATCATTGATGCCCACGGGCATTTGGTACAGTATATTGCCGGAACCGGCGCCGGAGGGGAACTGCGTTTTGTGGGAAACGGGATGGCAGAATATGCATCCGGAGAGAGGTTCTGTATTCTTCCGGAGCAGTTTAACAATGGAGTTGTGACTGCGGAGGATATGCTGAAGCTGATGGACAATAACGGCGTAGATAAGATGGTGCTGCTGCAGGGAAACTATATCGGGTTCCAAAATCTGTATTCTCTTGAGGCAGTAAAGAAATATCCAGATCGGTTCCGGTCAGCGGCATCCTATGATCCGTTTTGCAGGAACAGGGAACAGATACGAAGACATTTGTTTGAAGAACTGGGATTTCCGATTGTGAAATTTGAGATGAGCACTGGTTCTGGACTTATGTGCAACCATTTTACGCTGCCTCTGGATGATCCTATGATGATGGAGGAATTTGGATATGCGGCAGAGCACGACCTGATCTGTGTGGTAGATATCGGCAAATGCGGAAGTGAAAGCTGGCAGATTGAAGCCCTTCGCAATGTAATCCTGAGATATCCCCAAATGAAGTTTGTAGTCTGTCATTTGCTGGCAGTGGCAGCAGGATATGAAGAAAAGCTTCGGGAGGGATTACAGGCTCTGGCACTTTCAAATGTATGGTTTGATCTGGCGGCGGTTCCGAACAATTGCCGTCCGGATCCATACCCCTTCCCCTGCGCGACGAGATATCTGCGCATTGCAATTAAAAGTGTGGGGATAGATAAGATTATGTTTGGTTCGGATGTTCCGTCCGTTTTGACAAAAGAGTCATATGAGCATCTGATCGGATGGATTTCTCGGAGTGAGGAGCTTACAGAGAATGAGAAGGGGAAAATTCTTTATGAAAATGCCGAGGAGGTTTATTTCGCCTGACGGATAGGAGGTTGATATCAGGCTGTAAATTGACGGTATCGGGTGGATTTTTCTGTGATTTTAAATTAATGTCTGGAAGAGGAGTTGGTATCATATATGATATTGACTTCTTTTTTGTTTTTTAGAATTATCCGAAAAAGGAGGGCTGCATATCTGGACAAAGTAGATGATAAAAGAGCAATATAGTGATAGAAAAAGAGAAAATACCGTATTAAAATGGACAAAAACCGAGGTATAGACACAAAATTGCCCGGTACAGAAAGGCAAATGAAACTGAACTATGATAAAGCTCAGCTTGAGGCGGTTGTAGACAAAGTGGCAGAGCGCACCATGAACATGGATATGACCTGGGACTGGCCCTGCGGTGTAGCTTATTACGGCATAACGGTGGCCTATGAAGCGACAGGAAATAAGAAGTACCTTGATATGGTAAAAGAGAGGGTAGATGAGCTGATTAGCCTGGGGCTTCCGGACTTTACGGTAAATACCTGCGCCATGGGTCATGTGCTTCTGACGCTCTATAAGGAAACGGGTGATGAGACTTATAAAAAGATCATAGACGATAAGCTGGATTACCTCACAAACCATGCTATGCGCTTTGGGGATCATGTTCTTCAGCACACAGTATCTGCAAATAATGATTTTCCGGAGCAGTGCTGGGCAGATACCCTGTTTATGGCTGCATTTTTCATGCTGCGGGCAGGCGTTATGTTTGAACGTCCAGAACTGGTGGAGGATGCTTTAAACCAGTGGTACTGGCATATCCAGTATCTGCAGAATGAGCGCACCGGCCTCTGGAGAACCATTCTGGATGATTTGGAGTTCTATGAGGAGGTTTCTGCCTCTGCCGGAATCGCAGCAGCTATGGTGTTAAAGGGAAATCCTCTTCATATTAAATATATTAACAAAGCCATCACAGGAATTTTGGAAAATATTTCTGAGGATGGAAAGATAATGAATGTATCCGGCGGAACAGCAGTGATGAAGGACAGAGAGGGATACCGGAGCATTTCCAAACGCTGGATCCAGGGATGGGGCCAGGGAATGGCGCTGGCATTCTTCGGTACAGTCCTTAATTATGAAAAATTTACAGGCGACGGAGCGCTGTAGGAGGGAGAGTGCCAAAGGGCAGGCAGAGAAAATGGAACATACAAAATATCCGCATACAAAGGGCAGCTTTACACTTCCGGGAGAGGCAGGCTGCGAGGCTTTGACACTGGAGCTGGCAGATCAATGGGGGGCAGATGTGATCCGTGATTCAGACGGAACCAGGCTTTCAGATGAAATCGTAAATGCAGGCTATGGGATCTATTCCACGATCTGCATCATCCGGGACCACAATGAATGGGCCAGAGCCCATATGGATCGTCTGCAGCAGACATTTCTCATGTCTGCTCCCAAAACTGCAAAAGCAGATACAGTAATAATCGGTCTTCTGGATGGCTATTTTAAGGAGCAGTTTCTTGTAAATGGTTCAGAGGATTCTCTGGAATTCTGGCAGGTGTTTGACCGCACGGACAATGCAGAGGTTCCCAGAGAGCAGTGGACCTTTGATGAGGCGCAGGGCACTGTGACGGTTGCAGGAATCAGGGCATATCACGATTATACGGTGAATTTCCTGGCATATCGGATCTGGGAAGAGATCAATATGTATAATCATGTTACAAATCACTGGGATAAGGAGCATCTGATGCCCGTTGATCCCCGTTACCCGGATACGCAGGAATATCTGCTTTCCTGGCTGAAAAACTGGTGCGGGGAAAATCCGGATACCACGGTGGTACGTTTTACCTCTCTTTTCTACAACTTCGTTTGGATCTGGGGAGAGGATGAACGCCATAGAAACCATTTCACAGACTGGGGCTCCTATGACTTCACCGTAAGCCCCAGGGCTTTGAAGGAGTTTGAGAAGGAATACGGCTATGGCCTGACCTCTGAGGATTTTATCAATCAGGGACGCCTTCACGCGACTCATATGGCTCCCGGCAAAAAGCAGCTGGATTATATGAAATTCTCCAACCGTTTTGTGATTTTTTTTGGAAAGCAGCTGGTAGATCTGGTTCATTCCTATGGAAAAAAGGCCTATGTGTTTTATGATGACAGCTGGGTAGGACTGGAGCCTTATTTCCCAACATTTACAGAATTTGGATTTGACGGTATCATCAAATGTATCTTTTCAGGCTATGAGGTACGCCTGTGTGCAGGTGTGGACGCTCCGGTTCATGAGGTTCGCCTTCATCCCTATCTGTTCCCTGTGGGACTTGGAGGGGCGCCTACCTTTTCCGGAAATGGAGATCCCAAAAGAGATGTTGAAAAATACTGGATTGCGGCAAGAAGAGCCATGCTCCGGGCAAAAATTGACCGGATCGGTTTTGGGGGGTACCTGCATCTGTTAGAGGATTATCCTGATTTTGTGGAATATATCAGCCGGACTGCAGATGAATTCAGAGCCATAAAGGCTCTTCATGAGGAGGGAGAACCCCAGCTTCTGCCCCTTCATGTGGGAGTGCTGACTGCCTGGGGAAAAACACGCTCCTGGACACTTTCCGGCCATTTCCATGAGACCTGGCAGAATGATCTGATCCATATCAATGAGGCATTGTCCGGCTGGCCGGTAAAGGTGGATTACATTGATTTTGAGGATATAAGGGAGCAGGAGCTTTCTGATTATGATGTAATTATTAATGCAGGCTTTGCAGGAAGCGCATGGAGCGGCGGAGAGCAGTGGAACGACAGCCGGGTACTGGAAAAACTCAGAAGCTATGCAGAGGAGGGCGGATGTATCCTGGGAGTATGCCAGCCTTCTATGATAAAAGGATATATGACGAATTTCCGTCTTGCAGATGTGCTGGGCGTAGATCAGGATACGGGCGAACGGTGCTGTCATGGGCGGATTTCTTATAAAAAGGCAGAGAAATTCTTTGGAGATGACAGTGTATTCAGCAAAAAAGAGCTTGATTCGATTGCAGGAAGCCTGAAAGGAACGGAAGGTATTTATCTTACAGATTTTAATGTACAGGTGTTGGCGGAGGATGTGGCCTACAGCCCGATTGGAGAAGAGGTACATAGCCCTAAGCTGACCTATCACCCTTATGGAAAGGGCTGCGGCATTTACCTGTCACATTTTACATACAGCGTTGAAAACAGCCGTTTTCTTCTGGAACTGCTCTTAAAGGCAGCGGGAAAGGAAGAGGCAAAAGCGCAGCTGGGAGATAACATATATTGTGAAGCAGCCTATTTCCACTGTTCAGGAAAGGCAGTGGCAGTCAATAATTCTGATCGGCCTCAGCACTTGAAGATCACCTTGGGCGGTGCCGTAAAGGAAGTGGATCTGGAGCCCTGCGGCAGCTGTATGATAGAAATATAATCATAAAAAAGCGCAGGTAAAAGAGATGGCAGAGTACAGATTTACAGATCAATGCTTTGAAAATGCTACGGAAAAATGACCAGAAGCGCAGGAATTTAAAGGCCTATGATCAGTTTGCGTCCAATGTTCGCCGCTATGTAATGGAAACCAGGAGGCTGGGCGCTGTACTGGTGCTTGTTACCCCTATGAGCCGGATTCCGGTTCGGGACGAAAAGGGCTGGTATGATCTGCTGGAGGCTCATGCAGACAGTATCCGACGTGTGGGGCAGGAGATGAACGTTCCTGTGATTGACCTTCACAGCCTGACTTTTGAAGCATTCTGTTCCATGGGGCCGGAGACCTGCCAGAATTATTTTAATGATACCACCCATGTAAATGATTACGGCGGAGTTCTTCTGGCCGATATGATGGTAAAAGAAATACGGAGGCTGAGAATTGAGCCGCTGTGCAGTCATATGAACCATACCGTTTCTGGTGGCTGGGAACCGGATCTGTCCCTTCGTCCTCAGGGACAGGCAGAAAGCAGCAAGATCGAGGAGCGGCCTAATCTGAGCATGGATCTGCCGGAGCTCCCCTATGAGGACTGCCGCAGCCTGACCAAAAAGGATGTGGAAATGCTCAAGCAGGCGATGAAATACGGTCTTTTAGACCCCTGCGTGCGATATCTCCATCCCTTGGAGGAAATGCCACGGGCGCAGTTTGTATTTCTGTTCCTGAAAGCAGTGAAACCAACGCTCAGACGCCCCTGGCAGGGTGAGTATTGTGACTTAAGCCGTTATGAGTATGATGCGGAGCAGATTCAGGCTGCCTGGGATGAAAACCTTATTGATCCAGAGACTACGCTGGATGATCGCTTCCGTCCAGATGATCCGCTGACACTGGGAGAACTCATAAGCTTTACTGTCAGGGCATTCCGCCCCAAACATCAGAGAAGGATTGGAAGTCTGGAATGCATCCGGGAGGCAGGAAAACTGGGATGGATCAAAGACACCTGCCAGGATATGAACCGAATTGTAACCAGAGCAGAGGCAATCCAAATGACGGTAAACTTGTACTGTGAAAAATTCACATAATTCTTCGTAAATCGGGGGATTTTTACAGGGTATGGGGAGAATTTTCCATATTGGGAATGCAACCCACTTAACAAGAGATTAAAGTTATGTTAATATTAAGCATATCTGGAAATGATTGTAAACGACATTGCAAAATGGATAGTCGTTCCGGATATGCTTTTATCGTATGGTATGAAAAGCGGTTTGGGCCGCAGGAGGGAGGAATGTCAAAATGACAGACGATAAGTGTATTTTCTGCAAAATTGCAAACGGAGAGATACCGTCCGCAACAGTATATGAAGATGATATGTTTCGGGTTATTCTGGATCTGGGACCGGCGACCAGAGGCCATGCCCTGATTCTGCCCAAGAATCATTTTGCGGATGTATGCGCACTGGATGAGAAAACAGCTGCGAAAGTGCTTGCTATAGGAGCAAAGGTCGGCGCAGCGATGAAAGAAGGATTAGGCTGTGCAGGTTTTAACCTGGTTCAGAATAATGGAGAGGCAGCCGGACAGACCGTGATGCATTTTCATATGCATGTGATCCCCCGCTATGAGGGGGGACCCAATATAGTCAGCTGGACACCCGGAGCTGTTTCCGGAGATGATCTTACAGAGCTGGCAGAAAAAATAAAAGGCAGTTTTCAAAAGCAGGAATGATTAAGAAGATGGATGAAAAAGCCAGAAGGCGGTTTGAGCAGATGTATCAGGAGTATGAAGGTACCGTCCGCAGACTTGCCTATGGATATAATATTCCTGTAGATTATATAGACGACATCGTTCAGGATACATTTGTTTCCTATGCCCAGTATGATTATTCTCTGGAGCAGACAGAAACGGGCAAGAGGATACTTCTTGGCCGGATTGTGAAAAGCCGTTGTGTAGATTACCGCAGAAGGCTTGAAAACAGAACCTGTGAGGATGTAGATAATGATGATTTTATAATGGAAGACTTCAGGATACAGAATAGAAAGCAAAGTATTCCGGAGTATGTAGCCAGTAAAGAGAGATGTATCGCCATACTGGATGCAATTGAGAATATGCCTGATAACTGGCAGAAGGTGGCAAATTTAAAACTGATACAGGGAAGGCCCACAGAGGAGGTATGCCAGATCCTGAATATTTCAGAAAAGGCCTGCTACTCCAGAGTGAGCCGTATCAGAAAGCATATGGAAACCCTTCTCGGAAATGAAATGTGGCCGTAGAAGCGATTATTTTCCTTCGGAACATTCATTGATCAGCGTCATGATAGTTTCCACTGCATGGTTTAATTTACTTGTTTCCATGGCGCTGATATAGGAGGAACGATTGGCATAAAGTTCAGTTACTGCTTCACAGAGACTATCATCTGTGATGGCTTCCTCCTCTAAAACCTTGCTGAAGCCCTGCTTTGCAAAGGAATTTGCATTTAAGATCTGATCGCCCCGGCTGGCAGCTGCGGACAGCGGGATCAGCAGATTGGGCTTGCGGAGGGCTAAAAGCTCGCAGATGGAGTTGGCTCCGGCTCTGGAAATAGCGATATCTGCCGCTGCAAAGAGGTGTTTTAACGGAGCGTCTACATACTCATACTGCACATATCCCTCGGTGCCGATGAGAGATTCATCCAGATTGCCCTTACCGCAGATATGTATGATCTGGAAAGAGGGCAGAAGACGGGGCAGTATACGGCGCACAGCGGTGTTGACAGCCACAGACCCAAGACTGCCTCCTATGATCAGCAGGACTGGTTTCTCTTCTTTTAAGTGCGCATAAGCCAGTCCGGAAGTCCGTTCTCCCTTTAAAAGCTCTGCGCGGATGGGAGAGCCGGTGAGAACTGCCTTGTCGGCGGGAAGATATTTCATGGTTTCGGGAAAATTGCAGCAAACCCTTGCGGCAGAGGGGATGCAGATTTTATTTGCCAGTCCCGGCGTCATATCAGATTCATGGATAATGGTGGGGATTTTATAGTGTTTCGCGGCCAGTACAACCGGAACGGCTACAAATCCGCCTTTTGAAAATACAACATCTGGCTTATAGCGTTTTAAGAGGCGTTTTGCCTCGGCATAGCCCTTGATCACACGGAAGGGATCTGAAAAATTTTTCAGGTCAAAATACCGGCGCAGCTTACCGGAGGAGATTCCGTCATAAGGAATGCCTGCATTTTCAATAAGTTTTCGCTCTATTCCCTGATAAGAACCGATATAACGGATCTCATACCCGGCTTCCTTAAGAGATGGGAGCAGGGCCAGGTTTGGAGTGACATGGCCGGCAGTGCCACCGCCGGTCAGAATGATTTTTTTCATAATTGACCTCCTGAATGAGTATCTGTAACAGCACGGAAAACAGAGGTGCTATAGTATTATAGTAAGCGTTAACTGCAAAAAGTCAACCCTAAAGCATCAGGGAACTTAAGGAGATTTGGCAAACAGAGGTGACCCGTGGAAAAATTTAACAGCAAAAAACCAGATCAGAATGATAATATGCAGAGAGAGCCGGGAGAAATAAGCGGTTTTTCAGATGAACAGGTTTTAAGGGAGTTTGAGGAGGCTATGAAAAGTACGATCCCCCTGCCTCCCCCACCGGAAAATGAATTTGAACAGATCTGCCAGCGGATAGAAAAGGAAAATAGAATGGAACAGATTGACGGATTTTTGTGAAATATCATTTTCAGTGCAAGAAAGGACACACCCCATGCAAAACCTAAAAGAAAAATTTCAGCGTTTTATGATTGGCCGATACGGCGCAGACCAGCTGGGAAGATTTCTGTCGATTGTAATTGTCATATTGGCAGCAGTAAGCTTCTTTATACGTTCCTACTGGTTTGGCTCATTGATCCGCAGTGTGCTGATCATCCTTTTGGCAATTCTTTATTTTCGGATTTTTTCCCGGAACATTACCAGGCGCAGTCAGGAAAATAATGCGTATATCCGCCTGCATTTTCAGGTTTCAGAGCGCTTAAAAGGCTGGCGCTTCCATCTGGAGGAGAGACGCAGATATAAGATTTTCAGCTGTCCAGGCTGTAAACAGAAGATACGTATTCCCAGAAATCATGGGAAGGTCAGCATCCGCTGTCCCAAATGCGGCCATGATTTTATAAAAAACACAGGCGCGAAAAAATAGACTGTAGTACCGGAAAAGCAAAGACTGCTTTTGCCGGTATTTTTTTGTTATTTTTCCATAAAACGCGTTAGTTTACATAGAATTTACAAAACTTATACCTTTCCTTGCTTTCTCTCAATGTAAAACTTTTGTATACTCCTCCATGTAGCGAAGAACACAACACAATGAAAATAAAGCGCAGAGCGCAACGTGGAGGAAAGAATATTATGAAAAAGAACAGCAAAATGATTCTGGCAGCAGTTGGTACAGCAGTGATGGCAGCAGGTATGCTGGCAGGCTGCGGAAGTTCTTCTAAAGAGACAACAGCGGCACAGACAACAACAGCGGCACAGACAACAACAGCGGCAGACAGCAAGGCTGCTGATACCACGGAAGCAAAGAAAGAGGAGAAAACAGAGGCTGCTGCTGATTTAAGCGGAACCATCAGCATGGTAGGTTCTACTTCTATGGAGAAGTTCGCAAATGCACTCAGTGAAACATTCATGGAAAAATATCCTAAGGTCACTGTGACGGCAGAGTTTGTAGGATCCGGTGCAGGCGTTGAGGCAGCTGCAAATGGAACAGCAGATATCGGAAACGCTTCCAGGAACTTAAAAGACGAGGAAAAAGCAAAGGGAATCGCTGAGAATATAGTAGCAATCGACGGTATTGCAGTGGTTGTTGATCCTTCTAATACGGTAGAAGATCTGACAAAGGATCAGCTGGCCGGCATTTATGACGGAACAGTAACCAACTGGAAGGATGTAGGCGGAAATGACGCTCCGATCGTAGTAGTAGGCCGTGAGTCCGGTTCCGGTACCAGAACCGCTTTTGAAGAACTGTTAGAGCTGGAAGATAAGTGCAAATATGCAAATGAGCTGGACAGCACAGGAGCTGTCATGGCAAAGGTTGCTTCTACTCCCGGAGCCGTAGGCTATGTGTCCTTAGACGTACTGGATGATACGGTAAAAGCAGTAAAGCTGGAGGGCGCAGAGCCTACAGAAGAAAACATTAAGGCTGGAACCTACTTCTTAAGCCGTCCCTTCGTAATGGCTACCAAGGGTGAGATTTCTGAGCAGAATGATCTGGTAAAGGCTCTGTTTGACTTCATTTATTCTGAGGAAGGCGCTGAACTTGTAAAGTCTGTAGGACTGATTTCTGTAGAGAAATAATCCGGGCTGGAAAGGAGACGATCTGCAATGACAACGGAAACCTGTTCCATACGTTCCCATCATGGCAGCAAGTCCGGCGTAGAAAAAGCTGCACAGGTGATTTTCACCGCCTGCGGCTTTTTCGCTGTTCTGGCTGTTGCATCCATTACACTGTATATGATTATCAGCGGCACTCCCGCCCTGTTTCAGGTGGGTCTTACAGATATCCTGTTCGGTTCTGTGTGGAAGCCGGATGCCGCAGATCCCAGCTTTGGTATCTTATATGTTATCCTGACTTCTATTGTGGGAACCTTCCTTGCGATCCTGATCGGAGTTCCTATTGGAGTGATGACCGCTGTGTTTCTGGCGGAAATCGCACCGAAAAAGATTGTATCCGTAGTGCGCCCGGCAGTAGAGCTTCTGGCTGGAATTCCGTCTGTTATTTATGGACTTCTTGGTATTCTGATTTTAAATCCGCTGATGTATAAGCTGGAGCTGATCATTTTTAAGGGAACAGATCACCAGTTTACCGGAGGAGCAAACCTGATTTCAGCAGTGCTGGTGCTGGCTCTGATGATTCTTCCTACAGTGATCAACATCAGCGAGTCTGCTCTGAGAGCTGTGCCTCTGCACTTCAGAAGCGCTTCTCTGGCAATGGGCGCTACCAGGATCCAGACAATTTTCCATGTGGTGCTTCCGGCGGCCAAGTCAGGTATTATCACAGCTATTGTACTGGGAACGGGCCGCGCCATTGGAGAAGCTATGGCCATCAGTCTGGTATCCGGAAGCTCGGTGAACCTTCCGCTGCCCTTTAATTCTGTCCGTTTCCTGACAACCGCTATTGTGGCTGAAATGGGATACGCTTCCGGTCTCCACAGGCAGGTGCTTTTTACTATTGGACTTGTACTTTTTGTATTTATTATGCTGATCAATATCAGTCTTACAGGAATTCTTAAGAAGGGAGATAAGAAAAATGACAGGTGAAGCAGCCGTCAGGCTTAATAAATATTCTGAAGTTAGAGAAAGCATTTACGGAAAGCATGTCCGTTCGTCAGATATGCTGCTCACAGGTCTTATTTATGGCTGTACCGCTGTTTCTCTGCTTATTCTTGTGGGCATTCTGGGATATACATTTGTAAGAGGGATTCCTCATGTGACCTGGTCTTTCTTAAGCACTGCTTCCAGTGCGGTCAAGGGAACCTTTGGTATTCTGGGAAATATTATTAATACGATCTACATAGTGGTAATTACACTGTTGATCGCTACTCCCATTGGCGTAGGTTCTGCCGTTTATTTGAATGAATATGCAAAGCCGGGGAAGATTGTCCGGATGATCGAATTTACGACAGAAACCCTTTCGGGTATTCCCTCCATTATCTTTGGACTTTTTGGAATGGTATTTTTTGGAAATACCATTGGTCTGGGTTATTCCATTCTTACCGGTTCCCTGACGCTGACATTGATGATCCTTCCCCTGATCACGAGAACGACACAGGAGGCTTTAAAGACGGTGCCGGACAGTTACCGTCATGGCGCTCTTGGGATCGGAGCTACCAAATGGTACATGATCCGTACGATTCTTCTTCCCAGTGCTATGCCGGGTATTGTTACGGGCGTGATCCTGGCTATCGGACGTATTGTAGGAGAATCTGCGGCTCTTTTATTCACTGCAGGAAGCGGTTACTATCTGCCCAAAAATATTCTTGGCAAGATTTTTGAGTCCGGAGGAACGCTGACGATTCAGCTGTATCTGTTTATGCAGAAGGCAAAATATAATGAGGCATTTGGAGTAGCTGTGGTACTTCTGGTAATCGTTCTGGGTATTAACGGTCTTGCAAAATATTTGTCCCATCGCTTTAATGTGGAAACCCGATAAGCGCCGGAGGCAGTCAAAAGGAGAAAAACTGTGGAAAACAAGGTAAAAATCTCCGCACAGAATCTAAATCTGTACTATGGAGAAAATCATGCTTTAAAAAATATTAATCTGGATTTATATGAAAATAAGATTACAGCCTTTATCGGGCCTTCCGGCTGCGGAAAATCGACCTTTTTAAAAACATTAAACAGAATGAACGATCTGGTTCCCAATGTAAAAATCGAGGGAACGGTTCTTCTGGATGATGAAAATATTTATGATCCTCAGGTAGATACGACTCTTTTGCGCAAAAAGGTGGGAATGGTTTTTCAGCAGCCCAATCCATTTCCAATGAGTATCTATGACAATATTGCTTATGGTCCCAGGATCCACGGGATTAAAAATAAGGCCCAACTGGACGAGATAGTGGAGAGAAGCCTGCGTGGGGCGGCTCTCTGGGATGAGGTTTCAGACCGTTTAAAGAAATCTGCTCTGGGACTGTCCGGCGGCCAGCAGCAGCGTCTGTGCATTGCAAGGGCATTGGCGGTAGAGCCGGAGGTTCTTCTTATGGATGAGCCTACATCTGCCCTAGATCCCATTTCCACGTTGAAGATCGAGGATCTGATGGATGATTTAAAGAGCAGATATACAGTGGCTATTGTAACTCATAATATGCAGCAGGCGGCCCGTATTGCAGATTATACAGCCTTTTTCCTTGTAGGAGAGGTGGTAGAATATGCTTCTACAAACGAATTGTTTACCATGCCAAAGGATAAGCGTACAGAGGACTATATTACAGGACGTTTCGGCTGATAGACAGTAAAACCGCGGCGGAAAGGAAAAGATATGACAGTTCGCATAACTTATGAACATGAGTTGGAAGAGTTGAATAAGGATTTAAGAGAAATGGCGTTCATGGTGGAAAAGGCCATTGAGCAGACCTTTGTGGCTTTTGAGGATCAGAATTATACACTTGCAGAAGATGTCATCAAGGGGGATCGGACGGTTAATGATATGGAGCGGGCTATAGAATCCCGCTGCCTGTCTCTGATCCTGCGCCAACAGCCCGTAGCCTGCGACCTGCGCCAGATTTCCACCGCTTTAAAGGTGGTTACGGATCTGGAGCGTATCGGAGATCATGCTTCCGATATAGCAGAGCTGATCTTGAGGATTAAAAGCGAACACGCTTACCACATTGTAAAGCATCTTCCTCTTATGGCGGAAGAAGCCAGGAAAATGGTTCACGATGCGGTAGAGGCCTTTATTTCCCAGGATCTGGAAGAAACTGAAAAAATCATCCGTATGGATGATCGAGTAGACAGCCTGTTTAATCAGGTAAAGACAGATGTGATCAGCCTGCTGAAAACATCGCCGGATCAGGCAGATCAGGGAATCGATCTTTTGATGGTCGCCAAATATCTGGAGCGCATCGGAGACCATGCCGTAAATGTGTGCGAATGGACCGAGTTTTCAAAGACAGGCGCTTTGAAGCATGTGCGGATCATGTAACAGAAACTGTTTTAATATGAAAAATGCCAGCCCCGCAAGCGAAAACGGAGCTGGCATTTTTCATATCATTATTCGCCAAACACAGCCTTATAATCTGCCTGGAATTTTGCAATTCCCTGATCGGTAAGCGGATGCTTTGTCATCTGCTCCAGCACCTTGTAGGGAACGGTAGCGATATCTGCTCCGGCTTTGGCGCAGTCGATCACATGGATCGGATTGCGCACGCTGGCTGCAATAATCTCTGTTTCGATATTGTGCATCTGGAAAATCTCCGTGATATCGTAGATCAGGTCAATGCCCGGCATGGAGATATCATCCAGACGGCCTAAGAAAGGAGATACATAAGTCGCTCCTGCTCTGGCGGCCAGCAGTGCCTGTGCAGCAGAAAATACCAGAGTAACATTTGTTTTAACGCCTTCTGCAGAAAGCACCTTTACAGCCTTTAAGCCTTCTACGGTCATGGGGATTTTTACAACCATGTTTGGATGGATGTCAGCGATCTCGCGGCCTTCTGCGATCATGCCTTCTGCGTCTGTGGTTGTAGCTTTTACCT
>ERZ773103.2051-NODE-2051-length-19701-cov-3.811717_pt1 | contig 19701 bp, 17 predicted proteins | sample MGYA00511118_ERZ773103 | MGnify/ENA primary metagenome ERZ773103 (study PRJEB29015, sample SAMEA2737821) | human gut metagenome | biome: human gut; feature: human-associated habitat; material: faeces | place: China | collected 2012 ... | reverse complement strand
ACACTTCTACAGAAGTTGCCTTCTCCGGTTCGATTTCTTTTCCGTTTACTTTGATCACTTATGTCTCACCTCCCTGGAACTAAAAAAGAGTTCACAAAGAAACGTACCCTCGGTGGTGCGCCCCTTCATGAACTCTCGCTCAATCTCGTTCTTTTATACCCGGACTCGCATAAAAAAGGAGATACCAAAGTATCTCCCGTTAAATCTGTCGTAATTTTTCTGTATCTTCACAGTTACAGACTCTCTTACATAACGTTCCTACGTTGGCATTATCCAAATCAGGTATAAGGGTCGAAGTTTCCAACTTCCTCTCAGCCTATCACATAAGCTCCCCGGTTCTATTTATTTGACAACCCAAGTATAATTATTTTTTTCTGTTCTGTCAAATATATTTTTTGTCTTTTTTAATTAATACATCGCTTCGCTTTTTATTTTACCCTGTCTGCGCTGCCACGTACAATAAGCTTCGCAGGTACGATCACTTTTAACCCTATCTCCCTGGAGGATGTGATGCGTTCACGAAGAAGGCAAACCGCCTCCTCACCCAATAATTCCATATGCAGGCGCACTGTAGTCAGCGGCGGAACCAGATAGTTGGCCACTGCTATATCATTATATCCCACAATGCTTATATCCTCCGGAATCCGGAGTCCCTTTTCGCTGACTGCCCGATAGCAGCCCACTGCCAGAGAGTCGTTGTTTGCAAATATTGCTGTAGGTTTCTCCTTCTCTTCCAGGATCTCCCTGCACAGCATATAACCGTCTTCCGGCGTGAAGCTTCCCACCCGCACAAGTGCCGGAGAGAATTCACCGATTCGCTCCATATATTTTTTGTAAGTTACCATTCGTTCATCATGCACTTCCTCGCCATCCTTGTCGACTTCATAGCCGCCAATAAATGCTATCTTTTTATGTCCCAGTCCTGTCAGATAATCCATCACCGCTTCCAACACTTCGTACTCAACCTTAATAAGCTTTAACGCCTTATCAACGCATTTTTCATCTTCTCCGGCTACGATCGCCACCGGATCTCCTACAAACCGCACATGGCGGTCTAATAATAATCGGTCTCTCGGACTCGCCTCAAAAGAAGTCTGTCCGGCCTGCGTATAACGTGTCGCATCCTGTGGTACATCTTCCCATGTATAGATAGCTTCGATTCCCGGCACTTTCATCGCAATGCTCTTGTTGATCGATTTGATCATCGCATTTGGATGCGGAGATCTTAACAACTTGACGATCAGACAATCCTTTGGCGCAATATCATTGACATATACAGGTTTTCCTGTCAGTAACTGCATAGAATCTTTTTTTCTTACGGACTGATTTACTACCTTCATCGATTACGCCTCCTCTCCTGTCTGTTCATGTTCTTTCTTCCATTTCAGGAAATTAAGAAGTGCACGGAGCTGCCCCTCATATCCGGAACAGCGGCATAAATTTCCTGCCAGATATTCTTTTATCTCATCTTCTGTCGGATAAGGATTCTCTCTGAACATTGCGATAGCATTCATTACCATTCCCGGATTGCAGAAACCGCACTGCTCTGCTCCCTGGTCTGCAATAAATCCTATAAATTCTTTTGCTTCTTCCTGAAGTCCTTCCAACGTCTCTACCTTATGTCCCGCAGCTCTCCCTGCCAGTACCGCACAGGATAATACCGGTGTATCATCCAAAAATACTGTACATAACCCGCAGTTGGTCGTCTCGCAGCCACATTTTACGCTGTAGCATCCCTGCTCTCTTACAAAATCCAAAAGTGTCATATCCGGATCAATGTCGGCACTTACTTTCTTGCCATTCAATGTCATCTGTACTAACATGTTTCCTCTCCTTTCAGATTCTCTAAAACTCGCATAACTAATACTCCCACAAGATGTGTGCGATATTTCGCACTTCCCCGCATATTACTTCCTGTCGGCACCTGTTCTTTCACATATTCCGCAAACTGGCGGATTGATTCCTCCGACAATCCATTTTGTAAAATACCCTTCTCATCTACAACCACCATGGCCTTTGATGGTCTTGCTCCAACAGTAATTCGATACACTGGTTTCTCACCGGACAAATCTACTCTTCCCGCACAAGTCAGTGTCGGGAAATCTGTCTTCGCCGGACGAACGCTCTGATATGCGATCCTACCCTTTGACTTCTTTATAATAATACGAACCAGAATGTCATTGTCATACGGCATCTGTGCAAATTCATGCAGTGGAACAATACCACCCTTGTACAGTTCCACGTAACTGTCCATCGCCAGAAAGATTGTCAGCACATCCGAAAATCCAAAACGTCCGAAAATGCTTCCACCTACTGTCGCCAGATTACGAAACTGTACACCCACGATGTGTCTTAATGCCTCTTTCATAGCTCCATCTGTATACGTTTCCAGACTCTCATTCATCTCCAACTGACGCAGACTCACCATACATCCGATGCGATATTCCTCGGCTGTCTCTTCAATCTGATCCAATCCTAATTCTGATAAATCAATCACTGTCTGGATATTTCTATTTCCCATTCTTACCCAGAGCATACCCCCGATCACCTGTGCTGTACGCTTTTGGTTTAACTGCCAGGCTTCCTCAAGGCTTGCTGCTTTTACATAATTCTTAATGGTTATCATCCATATTCCTCTCTTTTGTCACTATCACGCTGTTTCATTCATTGTCTTAAAGTAACGCAACTAATTAATTATATCATCTCACCTGACGAATCGCAATCTACATTCCCAATTTTTCAACGATTTCTGCCGCTTTCGGGCTTCCTGCAATACCGCCGATTCCCGTCTCACGCAAACTGCTGTCCATCTTATCTCCAACTTCACGCATCGCATCAATCACCTGATCCACCGGAATCTGACTCTTAATCCCTGCCAGTGCCATATCTGCCGCTGTCAATGCGTCCACAGCTCCTATTACATTACGTTTGACACAAGGTACTTCTACCAGTCCACCAACCGGATCACAGACAAGCCCCATCAGATTCTTAAGAGCCATTGCACAGGCATGTCCAATCTGTTCATTATCTCCACCTTTAATGTAGCAGATCGCACCGGCTGCCATCGCCGCCGCAGAACCGATCTCAGCCTGACATCCACCGGATGCTCCCGCAATATATGCTCGATGCGCGATCACCTGACCAATTCCTGCCGCCACATACATAGCCTCTACCATCTTCTCTTCCGGCACTTCCTTCTCTCTTTCATAAGTAACCAAAACGGCCGGCATAACCCCACAGGCGCCTGCCGTCGGTGCCGCAACGATTCGCTTCATACAGGCATTGTTGCATCCCATCTTAAGTGCGGCTGCCATCACCTTAGACACAAAATCTCCGCACAGCGGCTCCTCATTTTCGCGGTAAACATCCATCAGTCCGCCTTCTTTTCCGACCAGACCGCTGGTAGATACAAGGTCTGCCTCGTACGCATCCACGCTGTCCTTCATCGACTGCCACATATATTTCATCTGTTCCAGGGAATCCGTCTCAGCCACCGCACGCTCATTACAGTCCTCTAATTGAATTGCTTTCCAAAAAGAAATCCCCTGTTCTTTACATCTATCTTTAATCTCCGTTATCGAATGAAATGACATCCTAAACTTCCTCCTTTATTCCGCTTCTATTGCTTCATTGACGTCAAAAAATGTTACCTTAATAATTCCATCTAATCTGCGAAGCCACTGAATCGCCATATCCGGAATCACTTCATCCGTCTCAATTACCATGACCGCATAGCCGCCACGTTTATCTCTGTATAACTGCAATGTCGCAATATTTACATTAATCTGCTGCAAAATAGCTGTAACCTGTGCCACATGCCCCGGTTTGTCCTCATTATGAACAATCAAGGTGTTACTCTCTGCATTAAAATTAACATCGATGTTGTCAATCTGGTTGACCATGATCCGGCCGCCACCGATAGAACACGCCTGAATGTTCAACGTATCTGCACCTTCCGCCTCTAAAATCATCTGCACGGTATTCGGGTGTGCCCCTCTGATCTCTTTCTTCTCAATCTCAAACTGCATCCCCGCATCTTTCGCATGCTGATAACTCTCCGGGATACGCATGTCGTCCGGCTGCATCCCCAGGAGTCCGGCAACTAATGCACGATCCGTTCCATGTCCGGCCCCGGTCGCAGCAAACGATCCAGACAGATAAATCTTCGCATGATCCGGTCGTCTCCCAAATAATTTTCTGCCGATCAGACCGATCCGCACAGCTCCTGCTGTATGAGAGCTCGACGGTCCAACCATCACCGGTCCTAAAATATCAAATATACTTGCCATATAATTATCCTCTTTTTCTTATGCTTTTCTTGTTCTTCTCCTGTCTATCTTACCCTTCCTGATTCAGCAGACCAGGAGTATCTGCCTCTTTCTGCTTTCATTATATCGGTAACGAGATCGCTTTACAACGCCTATTTTTTGATTTGTAAATTTAGCATTTCTATGCTAAAATCGGTTACAGTCTGAAGGGAGATTATAGATATGAATAAAAAAGAAATACTGGAGATCCGCAAGCAGTTTTCTCCGCAGAATTGTGCCATTACACGCATCTGTGGCTGTTATGTGGACCATGAAAAAGAGAAAAAAACAGAACTCAAAAAAGCTTTCTTATCACTTCCGGAAGAAGAAGCTTTCAAATATTTTGACATTTTCAAACATACGATGTCCGGAACTCTTGGAAAAAATATGATCAACATGGAGTTCCCGTTAGAACAGGAAGCCCCGGGAGGAACACAGGAATTTCTATTAAAGCTCCGCGACAGCAAACTCCAGGACGACATGCTGATCGAGGAATTTTATGATAAGATCATCGAAAATTACATGTATGACGAGAACTATTACATCATCCTGATCCATGCAGCTTACGACGTACCGGGCAAATCCTCCGACGGCATGGAGATGTTTGACGCTTCAGACGTCGTATATGAACATATCCTGTGCAGTATCTGTCCGGTAAATTTATCCAAAGCAGGACTTACTTACAACGCCATGACCAACAATATCGAAGACCGTATCCGTGACTGGCTGGTGGAAGCCCCTGTTAAAGGATTCTTATTCCCTGCATTTACAGACCGCGCAAGTGATATCCACAGCCTTCTTTACTATACGAAGAAACCAGAAGATCTGCAGCCGGAATTTATCGAGAATGTGCTTGGAAGTCGTGTTCCGCTGACTGCCGGTGATCAGAAGACTGGTTTTCAGGCTGTTATCAGTGAGACATTGGGTGAAGAATGTAACTACGAAGTTGTACGCAACATTCACGACAACCTGAATGAGATGATCGAAGAAGCCAAAGAGTCTCCAGATCCATTAGAACTCTCCAGACCGGATGTGAAACGTCTGTTGCAGCAGAGCGGTGTATCAGAAGAAAAGATGGCGACATTCGATCAGGAATTTGAAGACATCATGGGTGACCAGAAGACTATACTGGCGACTAACATTGCCAGCACCAAGACGTTTCAGCTTGAGACTGCTGATGTCATCGTCAAAGTAAAACCAGACCGCTCTGATCTTGTTGAGACCAGAGAAATCGATGGAAGACGCTGTCTGGTAATTCCTATCGACGATCATTTGGAAGTAAATGGCATAGAAATCCATTAGTACTTCGGATATTCACAGGGAAAACTCCAATCAAATGCAGAAAATACAGGAAAATATATTTTTCAAAATATATTTTTTTGCAAAAAACATTTGCAAAATCTCCCAGGTTGTGATATTATAATCGTTGTCAGCGGAGATGGCGGAATGGCAGACGCGCTAGATTCAGGTTCTAGTGGGAGTTTTTCCTGTGAGGGTTCAAGTCCCTTTCTCCGCACTAGCTAAAAGCATTCTTGAGATTCAAGGATGCTTTTTTGTTTCGTCTTCAAGTAAAAAATTATTGATATTCTCTTTCCTATAACATATAATACAAATAGAAAGAGCAATCGCCCACAAGGGGTTGACCTCGTTAGTAATGGTTAGAAATACCACCCTTTACCGGTCAAAGTTTCGGGGTGGTTTTTCTATGCTTTATAACATTATCATGATTTTATCTTGTCTGCACCATTTCTCTATGCTATGATAAACACAATATTTTTAATCAATCATTTCTTATTTTTACAAAAGATTTCATACTAAATACCCCTGATAAATTTCGAATGTATTTTTGACAATATAATATATTTAACTGTGCAGCCGGGGGACGTGCTCTCATCTAATCTGAGCCTTACAGAAAGGATGATTATTATGAGTACATACGAAGAATTGCAGATTATACTTTCTACAGCATTACTTATTGTTGCAATTTTAACTTATACACATAAGAAATAGCCGTCCTGCTCTCGGTAAAGTTTAGGAACGGCTATCTCTTTGATAACTAAATATTAATTTCGCCGGGTCAGGTGACCGCACTCACCTTCCGACTGCCTTGTTAAGTGTATTATATGTCAGCTCTTTATATTTGTCAAATCAGAAAAAGGAGTTGTCCCATCGTTTTACCCCTGCGTAAATCTCGACAGGAACTGTTTCGTACGCTCTTCTTTCGGATGTTCGAATACCTGGATCGGATCACCCTGTTCCAGAATATATCCGTCGTCCATGAAGATCACCTGGCTTGCCACGTCTCTTGCAAATGCCATCTCATGTGTAACGATGATCATCGTTGTATTCTGATCTGCCAGTTCTTTCATGACTTTCAGGACTTCTCCGGTAAGTTCCGGATCAAGTGCCGAAGTCGGCTCATCAAAGCATAAGATATCCGGCTGTAGTGCCAGTGCTCTCGCGATTGCAACTCGTTGGCACTGTCCTCCGGACAACTGGTGCGGATAATTATTCATGCGGTCCGCAAGCCCCATCTCTCTGAGCAAATGTTCTGCCTGAGCCTCTATCTCGTCATGAATCTCTTTTTTTCTCGCTTTATAATCCGGCTGTTCTTTGGCAAGCAGCTCTTTGGCAAGCATTACATTCCCAAGCGCTGTATACTGCGGGAACAAATTAAAGGACTGAAATACCAGACCGAAATGCAGACGTTTCTTACGAATCTCTGCCTCCTGCGTTGTTGCCGGATTGCTTGCATCAAGTAGCGTCTCGCCATTGACACGGATGATTCCATTATCCGGTCTCTCCAGGAAATTCAAGCAGCGAAGTAACGTCGTCTTACCACTTCCGGAAGAACCGATGATCGAAAGAACCTGTCCCTTTTCCAGAGAGAAACTGATGTCTTTCAGCACCTCCGTGCGATCAAATGATTTACATATATGTTCGACTTCTAAAATAGACATCCGTCATCCCTCCTATCTAAAATAATCCAGTTTTTTCTCCAGACGTCCCAGAAGAACCGTCAGGATACCATTGAAGATCAAATAATATACCGCAGTAAAGAATAATGGCCAGATAGCTCCAGAGATTCCCTGCGAACCTTTCATAAAGGACTGTCCTGCCCAGATAATCTCCTGCAGTGCAATAATACGTGAAAGAGAGGTATCCTTTACCAATGTAATGATCTCATTGGACATCGGCGGCACGATACGTTTAATCATCTGAAGCAATGTAATCTTAAAGAAAATCTGTCGTTTCGTCATACCCAGCACAAGACCTGCTTCTTCCTGACCTACCGGCACTCCCTGGATTCCACCTCTGTATATTTCTGAGAAATAGCAAGAATAGTTAAAAATAAATGCTACAGATGCTGCCAGGAATCTACCAGATTCTCCACTTCCCCAGATTGGATTATGTAATACAAGTCCTGGGAAATAATAGATGATGAGAAGCTGGATCATCAGTGGTGTTCCTCGAATGATCCACACAATAATCTTCATCAAATAACTTAACGGGCGAAACTTAGACATTGTTCCAAAGGAAATGATAAGACCCAGTGGAAATGCTCCGATCAAAGTCACCAAAAATAATTTCAACGTCTGTATAAAACCAATATTCAATGATTGTATGACGGTTGGGAATTGTTCCATGATTAATTCCATATCTGTTACCTGCTTTCTATTAATATAGAAGTTCGTGCGAACACGATTTTTCTACGACTCCTCATTGCGCAAAATAGAGAGCGGAGTCGACCACTCTCTATCTTTCATTATGAAAATGTCAGGATTCTAACATCCTGTAAATTATTTCTGCTCAACCAATGCAGCCTGTACGCCGTATTTCTCAGCGGTCTTCTGAATAGAACCATCTGCATAACTATCTGCAAAGAACTGGTTTAATGCCTCTGCAAGGTCAGATCCTTTACGGAAACCAACACCATATTCCTCGCTGTTCAGGCTTACTGTATAAGTCAGATCTGCGTATCCGGTTCCTTCTCCAACCATGGCAGCAGCCATCAGAGAATCAATAACAGCAGCATCCGAAGTTCCAGAAGCAACTTCCATCAAAGCATCTGCCTGTGATTTTACAGGTGTAGGTTCAATACCAAGATCCTGAAGTGCAGCTTCTCCGGCACTTCCTGCCTCTACAGCAAATGCAAGATTTTTGATGCTGTCTTCTGTCTGATACTTATCAGCCTTATCCTTTGGTACGATCACTACCTGTGCGTTGTTACAATATGCATTCGAACACTCCATAGAGCTTGTAACTTCAGATGTAAGAGTCATTCCGTTCCATACACAGTCAATCGTCTTACCATCTAACTCCATGATCTTGTTATCCCAGTCAATCTCTACAAATTCAACATCAACACCAAGACTATCTGCAAATGCAGTTGCCATATCAGCATCAAATCCAATCCAGTTACCATCATCATCTTTGTAATCCATAGGCTCAAATTCTGTAATACCAACTACAAGAGTCCCTTTATCTTTTACATAATCCAGATCACTTTTATCAGAAGCTGTACTCTCTGCCGCTGAGCTGGAATCAGAACTCTTAGAACCACAGGCTGTCATAGAAAATACCATGACACCAGTCAGCATTAATGCAACCAATCTTTTCATAACTAATCTCCTTTTCTCATATAACCTTTATTCATAATACTTTCTTATATTACCAATTTAGCAGACTAAAGTCAATAGTGAAAATAATAAGAAGTACCTCCTACTTTTTTTATAGAAGATACTTCCTAGAATATGTATGTCAGAAAGTCTTATAAAGCCTTTCCTGTCAGCAGTTCATAAGCCTGAAGATATTTATTTATCGTCTTCTCAACGATATCCTCCGGCAGTGTCCAGTCATTATCCGGATTTGCTTTCAGCCAGTCACGTGCAAACTGTTTGTCAAAGGATGGCTGAGAATGTCCCGGCTCGTATCCGGCTGCAGGCCAGAAACGAGAGCTATCCGGTGTAAGCATCTCATCACCGATCAGAAGATTTCCTTCTTCATCCAGACCAAACTCGAATTTAGTATCTGCAATGATGATTCCACGACTCAAAGCGTAGTCTGCACATTTCTTATAAAGAGCGATCGTACAGTCGCGAAGCTTTGTCGCATACTCTTCACCTTTTCCCGGGAAATATTTCTCAAGATGTGCAATGCTCTGCTCAAAAGAAATATTCTCATCATGGTCACCGATCTCAGCTTTTGTAGATGGTGTGTAGATAGGCTCTGGTAACTTATCAGATTCTTTTAATCCTTCCGGAAGCTTGATTCCACATACTGTACCATCTTTCTGATAGCTCGCCCAGCCACTTCCTGTAATATATCCACGAACAATACACTCGATCGGAAGCATATTTAACTTCTTACACATCATACTGTTACCATCAAATTTTGGCTGCCGGAAATATTCCGGCATATCATTTACATCGACAGAAATCATATGATTCGGAAGAATATCTTCTGTCAGATCAAACCAGAATTTTGACATCTGAGTCAGAACCGTACCTTTCTTAGTTACCTGATTCTTTAAAATGACATCGAAACAGCTAATGCGGTCAGTTGCAACCATGATCAGGCTGTCACCATTATCATAAATCTCACGTACTTTACCTTCTTTGATAGGTTTCATTTCATTCATACTCATGTCACATATCCTCTCTACGAAATAATAATTAATTACTACTTATAATAGTATGCAGATTTATAAGAAAAAATCAATAGTAAATGTGCAAAAAATTGTAATTCTATAAAAATTCTTCCTGGTAGACATCCCACCAGGACAGACACCCTTCTGTCCACAGCTCTAACGACTCTTTAAGTGGCTGTTCGATTTGTAACAGATCTTTCTCTATTTGGTTTAATTCTTCTGTTAATTCCAGACTCGACTCTCCCCATAGCTTTAGTTCCAGTTCCTCTTCTTCCAGCTTAAGCTGCTCCCATTTTTTCCACAGATAGGCGAATCTTTCTTCTGCCTCATCCATAGGCTTACGTGCCAGACCAAATCTCCAGTCCAGATACGCTTCATCGGTGCCAATCTCCCGCAGTCTGTGGCGTTCTTTTTCCGGAACTGCGCGCATTCCGGCAATCAATGCCTGATCTTCCGCCTGCACCAGTGCCACCAGATTTTCCACACCCTTTTGTCTGCTTTTCTTCAGATAATGCTCATATCCAAATGGATAGTACATGACTTTCTGTCCCTGAAATACTAAAATCGCATCTGCCACCTGCTTTATAAAGTAACGGTCATGCGATACGAAAAGCATCGTTCCCTTATATGCACGAAATGCAGACTCCAGCGTCTCCTTTGCACGAATGTCCATGTGGTTGGTCGGCTCATCCAGAAGAAGCAGATTCGGTCTGCTGTATAAAAGTTCCGCAAGCATCAATCTGGATTTCTCGCCGCCGGACAGGTTACTGACTTTCGTCTGTACTTCCTTTCCCCGGAACAGATAGGATGCCAGTACATGTCTTGCATCTTTTTCATTCAATCCCGGAAACAGGTCATGAAAATGCTCATAGACCGTCTTCTCCGACTGGATCGTCGCCGTCTGCTGGTCGAAATATCCCATCAAAATGTTATTTCCAAGACTTCCTTTTCCATCCAAAGGCTCCAAAATTCCTGCTATGGTCTTTATAAATGTAGATTTTCCGGTTCCATTATCCCCAATGATTCCGATTTTCTGTCCTCTTCTCACCCGAAGTGACAATTCCAGCAGCATCTTGTCATATCCGATTTTCAAATGTTCCGCCTCATATACCCACTTACTTCCTGGATGCAGCGGTTCAATATCACCCGTAAATATATGTACATCGTCTTCCATCGGATTTTCCAAAAGCTCCATTCGCTCGATGATCTTCTTTCTCGACCTTGCAAATGCCGCTTTCTTCGGTTTATGCTTAAACTTTTCAATCAGACCATTCAGCCGCTCTAACTCCTTTTTTTGATTCTCATAAGCCTTTTTCGCTGCTGCAACGTCCTTTTGCTTCTGCTGCCTGTAATTCGTATAATTCCCCGGATAGCGTTTCAATGACTGATTCTGAAGTTCGTACACCACATCTGTCACCTGGTCTAAGAAGAAACGGTCATGCGATACAAATACGATCGCATGCTCATATTCCCTGATATAATCCTCTAGCCACTCCGTCGTCTGAATATCCAGATGGTTGGTCGGCTCATCCAAAAGCAGGATATCCGGTTTCATTAAAAATAACCGGATCAATGCAATCTTTGTCTGCTCGCCGCCGGAAAATTCTTCGAACTTCTTATGCTTTTCCTCTTTTTTAAATCCAAATCCCGTAAATAGTCTGTCATATTCCATCTCATACAGATATCGCTCTTTCGAATACAGATCATCCGTCTGACAGCTCTCTAAAAGAAGTTCCTCCACCGTTTTTTTCAAATCCTGTTCCGGACTCTGTCGGAGCATTCCTATCGTAAGTGCTCGCGACTTCCAGATTCCCGGCTCCATTCTCTTATCATCCAGATCCAACGATAATTCTCCGGCGATCAGACGAAGTAACGTCGTCTTTCCCACTCCGTTTTTCCCAACGATCGCAATCTTTTCATTTCCTTTAATCTCAAAATCCACATGGGACAGTATCGTCTTTGCCCCCACGGAAACCGTTCCGTTTTTTATCTGATATAACATCCTAAAAGATCCTTTTCTCTAGTCTACGCCCAGCGCATTCGGATAAATCTCCTTAAGCTTCTGGTCATCATAATGTTCATCCATCAACCTCTGCCACTCATGTACGGCCTCTACCTGGTGTGCCCGCTGATCACTTCGCACAAGTGCCAGTGTCGAAACGCTCATATCCAGGCACATAAATACGATCAGGAACCAAGACAGTACCTTACCAATCTTCATTGGAATCTTCTCGATCCATCCAGACATCAGCGGATAGAGGATCTTGATCCAGACCAGCGCCGCAATCCCCCAGAAGAAACAATATAATAAATTAATACGGCCTCCCAGGTTAAACGGTATCTTACTATAGTCCCAGAATACTTTTCCAAATACCAGTTCCGTCACTACGCTGCACATATATTCATAAGCCCCGCCAAGAAACGTTCCTGCTGCCAGAAGAAATCCGTCAGATTTGTCCCGATAGCGATACAAAAGTATAGTTCCCGCAGCCATCGCAAGTCCCCAGACAATGCTAAATGTTCCCCAGACCAGACTACTTCTGCTCATCCACACTCCCGCCGTCGCACGGCAGAATAATGTCTCTGCAATATCTCCAAGAAACGCTCCTATCACAAAAATCCAGATAATCTTATGAAAACTACATCCATACGCAAATACAGTCGCACATTTCTTAATCTCCTCTTCTGAGAGCTCTTTCTTCTGATGTTCTGCCTCAGGATATGCCCGTTTGATACGATGATCCACGTATCCATAGATTTTTCTTCCAATCTTAGAACTGACGCCCGTCATCCAGGAGTCTACCGCTTCCCACTGTTCCATACGTCTGCTTCGACCGGACATCAAGATCAATGTTGCCACGGTATCAAGTGCAAGCACCCCGACCAACACCCAGGTCACAACCTTTACCGCAAAAAACGGAAGCAATTTTATAATATTCAATAACACCGGCAGTCCCCATGTGATCATAAGATAACATAAGAATCCCCAAAATAATGAAACCGGCAGACAGATATAACCATCCAGATTCCATTTTATCTTAGAATAATCCCACCATCTCTCATGGTAAAACCTCTCGATCAAATGTCCTGCAATCCACTCGATCAGTGTAGCCCATATCACACCTGCAAGAAACAGCCAGACTCCATGAAGTTCCCAGCAAAACTGTGCGATTATCACTGCGGCAATTCCATAGATCACACAAAAAGGCCCATTGATCAGTCCCCTGTTCACGAATCTTCGATGTTCAACCGCTGCGGTTATCGTCTCAAGTATCCATCCCAAAAAGCTGCAACAAAAAAATAACCAGATAATCTCATATCCTGTGTACATAACTAGTGTTCTCCTTCCATATATAGAACACAATAACACATCTTTCTAAGAAAATCTGGTTATTTATTAAATTTTTAACTCTTAATTTTCATCAAGCAGATTGTTCATACTCTTAAGCCCAATCAGCAATGTCGATGTATTGTGTAACAATGCTGAAGTTGTCGGCTGTATGATTCCGCATACTCCAAGTGCGATTAATCCTGCGTTGAATCCAACGATTGTTCTGTAATTTCCATGGATTCGCTTCATCAGTGCATTGCTGAGTTCTTTCAATGTAAGAATCTCCTTAAGGTTCTCAGCACCGATCGTAATATCCGCAATCTCCCTGGCAAGCTCAGCACCCTCGCTGATCGCAATACCTACGTCAGCCGCTGATAATGCCGGTGAATCATTGATGCCATCACCGATCATGATAACTTTTCTTCCCAGTGCCTTTTCTTTGTTGACAAAATCAGCTTTGTCCTGCGGAAGCACTTCTGAATAATATTCGTCGACTCCCACACGTTTTGCGATTGCCTTTGCAGTACGGTCACTGTCTCCCGTCATCATAACAACTTTTGAGAGTCCGGCTTCTTTCAGTCGTCTTACAACCTCTTTCGCCTCCGGACGAAGTGGATCCTCGATACAGATTACTGCTGCCAACTGGCTTTCAATCGCCAGATACAGGTGCGAACATTCTTCCGGTAAATTATCAAAACGATCTTCCATGCCTTCCGGAATCGTACATTTCTCATCTTCAAATACAAAATGATAACTTCCGATAACAGCTTTTCTTCCATCGATCGTTGTAGAAATACCATGTGCAACAATATATTCTACTTTGGAGTGCATCTCCTCATGGAACAGATTCTTCTCACATGCCTTTTTTACAACGGCTTTCGCCATCGAATGTGGAAAATGTTCTTCCATACATGCTGCGATCCTTAACAGTTCATCTTCGCTTTCATCCACAAATGGAATAACTGCTGCAACAGTCGGCTCTGCTTTGGTAAGCGTTCCCGTCTTATCAAATACGATCGTATCTGCCTCTGCTACTGCTTCCAGATATTTACCACCTTTCACAGTAATCTTATGCGTACCTGCCTCTCTGATTGCAGAAAGTACAGAAATCGGCATCGCAAGTTTCAATGCACATGAGAAATCCACCATCAAAATCGACAATGCTTTTGTTGCATTTCTGGTCAGCAACCAGGTAAGTGCAGTTCCGCCTAAGCTATATGGAACCAGTTTATCGGCAAGATGCTCTGCCCTGCTCTCTACGCCTGATTTCAACTTCTCAGATTCTTCGATCAACGATGCGATCTTCTCATAACGGCTGGAACCTCCGACCTCCTTTACCCGGATCGTAAGTTCTCCTTCTTCCACCACCGTACCTGCATAGACATATTTGTCTTTGCATCTGCGGACGGCTACCGATTCACCGGTCAGCGAAGCCTGATTGATCATTGCTTCTCCTGCTGAAACAACCCCATCGAAAGGAATCACATTTCCAACATGTACAACGACTTCATCTCCCGGCTTGATATCTTTCATCTCTACCAGGATTTCCTGATCTTCCGTCTTAAGCCATACTTTTCCGACATTCAGAGACATGCTCCTTGCCAGATCTCCGACGGATTTCTTATGGGTCCAGTCTTCTAAGAGTTCACCGACACCTAATAAGAACATGATAGAACCTGCGGTTCCAAAATCACTTCTTAAAATAGACACTCCAATCGCTGTCGCATCCAGTACCGGCACTTCAATCTTCCTCTGAGCCAGCGTCTTAATACCTTTCCAGATATACTTCACTGACATCGCAGTCGTATAAGCTGCAGCCAGTGGGTATGGAAGGAATGCTCTCCTCGCATAGTGGTAAATGATCTTACTGATCAATTTCTCCTGAAATTCTGCATTCATTTCTCTTCCGGAATTTTCCAAAAGCCCTGTCGGAACTTCCACCCTCTGATATCTGAATGCACGTATTTTCTGAATAACTTCTTCTCTGTCTGACTGATAACAGATCACTGCATCTGAAGTTCGTTCATAGACCTTCGCAGTCTTCACGCCCTCGATATTCTCCAGATAATACTGCAAAATATCTGCCTCCTCGTATGTCATACGATTCTGCATCAGATGGATCCGCATCCGTCCTCTGATCTCGTTCTTTATTACAAATCTCACGATTTATTCCACCTCAGCTTCATCCTCGACTGCTTCTTCGGCTTCTACTTCAGCGTCAAGATCTTCTTCTTCAAAAATCTCTTCATCAGCAGCTCTGTCTTCATTGATCTGCTTAGCCTCTGCATAAATGTCCTCACAGTTCTCCTGAAGAGTTGTAGTTGTCTTCATCACAAAATCCTTTGCTCTAAGAACGGCTGCTGTACAGTTCGTATAAAGTTTCTTCGCATCCTTGCTTGTCAGCACCTTGATTCCTGCTGTACCAAAAGCTACACCTGCTGCAAAAATTCCTGTCTTCTTCCAATTCATATCCATAATATGTACCTCCTATGATTAAAAAATAATATCAATTTTTTTGTTTCCCTAAAGTATAAGCACTTTAAAGCGAAAAGTCATTCCTAACTTCCTTATTGAAAAAAGTTTATCACGTTATAAAGATAGTCATTTTCAAAATGTCTCTTTATCAAAGATTATTTTACCTGTATTTTTTCTACTTCTTCTAACTCCTCTTTCACTTCCTCAATCTCTTCTTCCACCTCTTCGATGAACATCAAAAGGAAGCTGACAAATAGCACCGCACAGGATACCCAGATGGATTTCAGCCCTAATCTCGCAGACAGATTTCCTCCGATTCCCGCACCAACTGCAAATGTAAAGATGATTCCATAATAGCAAAATGCTTTTCCCAGAACCTTTTTATTCTTTTCCTCTACAAAACCGACCAGTGCCTCTGTACCACTTCTCAGATTACCGATACACATCGTGCTGGCATAGCCATAGCCATTCACTTTACGGAAAGTCTGTACCTGCATCGCACATGAAAATGATACCAGACATGTCGCCACCGGATTGAATTTCGTAGAAATGAATCCAACCGCAAACAAAATAACGATCTCCATCAAAAGGATCCCCTGCCTCCAGTGAAGTTTCTCCGCATATTTAAAACGTCTGTGAATCTGCTCTGCCACGAACACTCCAAAAGCAAATGAAATTAACGGAAACAGATATTTTACAGCCTGTCCCCATTCACCTACCATGAAGTGCTGGCTCATCAGTACCACATTACCCGTCTGTGCATTCGAAAATACATGGTCTCTGGTAAAATACGTGTAGGCATCCTGAAATCCACCGGAAAATGCCAGAAACACGCTGGTGATCATAGCTTCCGACATCTGTCGTTTTTGAATCTTCCCCGTCTTTTTACTATTCTTACTCATATAATCCTCTTCTCACTATATTTTAATGATTGTTAATTTAATCCTACTGTAGTATACTTTCTTTACTGAAAGATGTAAAATATATATTTGCTATACCAGATATATATTTTTTCTATATCCGATTTAAAAGGAGAATATTATGATTTCTTATGATTATTATCGCATCTTCTATTTTGTAGCTGAGTGCAAGAGCTTTACCAAAGCTGCAGAACTCCTGCACAATAACCAGCCGAATATTACCAGATGTATGAATATTTTAGAAAGTGAGCTGGAATGTCAGCTATTGATCCGTTCGAACCGTGGTGTCAGTTTAACGCCAGAGGGCAAGAAACTGTTCACTCACGTTAAAGAAGCATATAAACAGTTGACCGATGGTGAACTTGAGATAAGAAAGGATAAGAGTCTGGAGAGCGGGCATATTTCCATTGGGGCCAGCGAGATTGCACTGCATCTGTTCTTATTAGATAAACTGGAAGACTTTCACACGGAATTTCCGAACGTAAGACTTCGCATCCACAATTATTCGTCTCCGCAGGCGATCAGTGCTTTATCCAGTGGATCCATAGATTTTGCTGTGGTTACTTCTCCGATCGACATCCAGAAAAATATGACTGCATTTCCTTTATATTCTTTCCGTGATACCTTGATCGGTGGACTGAAGTATAAGGACCTTGCAGATAGACATCACAGATTGCAGGAACTTACCGACTACCCATTTGTCTGCCTCGGTGCCAACACCAGCAGCAATACACTCTATACGCAATTTTTTATGGAACATAATTTATCTTTCAAACCGGATATGGAAGCTTCTACAACCGATCAGATTCTTCCTATGATTATTCATAATCTGGGGATTGGATTCTATCCAGAAAAAATGGCTTCTTATTCTATATGTACCGGAGCCATTCTCCCGATCCCGCTCATCGAGACATTGCCGGAGCGTCAGGTTTATCTTGTCGTTGATGAGAGCAAGCCACAGAGTATCGCAGTCAGACAGATCATTGAAGAACTGCGAAGCTCAGCCGACTAAACGATATAAGGAAGCAAGAAGTCCACAGCATCACCTGCCGTGGACTTCTTTATTTTTGATATTATTGTTATATCAGTCCATATTTTTCAAATGCATGATAAATTCCATCATCAATGACCGACGGACAGATATCATCCGCAATCAACTTTAAGATTGCATTTCCATTTTTCATACAAATACTAAGTCCTGCCGTCTCCAACATCTCCCTATCATTCATACTATCACCAAAAGCGATTGTATCTTTTACCAGAATGTGAAGATAGTTGCAGACACGTCTTAACGCCATTCCTTTGTCAAACTTTCGATTGATGATCTCCGCATTTACAAATCCATACTGGTCTTCACTCTGTATACAGAACTCAAATTCTTCGCCAAGCACACGCTCCGCTTTTATAAGTTGTGACTTTTCTTTGCACATGACCACGATCTTATACACCGGCTGCCCGGCATATTCTGCCAAAGGGCGCACATGCAGTCTTTTCTCAATCTGTTCTCTCCATCTAAGAAGCTCACTGTTAGAACCCTCACCTGCATGTTCTTTCAGAAACTTATGAAATCCTTCATCTGTAAATGATCCCTCTTTGCACTCTATCGTCTGGAAAATATCATTTTCTTTTAAGACTTTCATTGCCCGCTCTTTTTGCTCGTCTGTCATCGGGCAGTCATACAAGACGGTATCCCCATGTAAGATATACCCACCGGCACTGGTGATCACACCGTCAAATCCATACTGCAACAGTTCACTCATCATATCATAATTTCTTCCGGTCGCCAGATATACATAGTGTCCGTTTTCTCTGGCTCTTCGAATCGCCTCGATCGCTGACTGCGGCGGTTCATTACATCCCGGCTCTGTCAGTGTTCCATCTATATCCAAAAAAATAATTTTTTTATCCATATCATTCCTTCTCTCTGAAAATATTCTGCTACTATACTACTGTCTTAATTCTTTCCAAAGTCCCCGGCTAAGCAACCACACCGCCAATACCGCTGTCAAGAAATCAGAAATGGCCTGTGATGCCAGCACTCCATGATATCCAACCATCTGTGATGCAATAATGATTACAACCGCGTAGATGACTCCCTGTCTGCTGATCGACAGTAAAAACGCACCGACTGCCTTTCCGGCTGACTGGAACACACATGTTGTCACCAGTACAAATGACATAAATACCATGCCAAGCTGTTGCATGCGAAGCATCAAGGTTCCTGCCTCGACAATCCCCGGTGTCTGAATAAATACATGAATCAATGGTCTTGCAAAAATAGACAAGGTTCCCGCAAGCACTAAAGCTGCCACACATTCAAAGCCATAAGAGAACTTCAGGATAGCCTGTAATCTCTTCTTATTTCCGGCTCCGTAATTATAACCGATCAGCGGCTGTCCACCGAAGGCAAATCCGACCAGGATCAGCACGGCGATCATATTGACTTTCATAATAATGCCCATGGCTGCGACACGGTCATTTCCGTAAGGCAGAAGGGAACGGTTCATAAGTGTCATGCCGAGACTCTGCATCAGGTTGGTGATGGAAGCCGGGATACCGATGGCGAAGATCTGAATCAGTTCATCTTTGTGGATGTAGAAATTTGCAGGATTGACGGAAAGTCGTTTGCTGCGGTTCAACAAAAACCAGACAAAAAAAATATCAGAACAGATATTTCCGATAACCGTAGCAATCGCCGCACCGGCAGCGCCAAATCCAAGCACGGAGATAAAGACCGGATCCAGAATGATATTAACTACAGATCCGAGAATCGTACCGACCATGGAAGCTTTGGCAAACCCTTCGGTACGAAGCAGATTTGACGGAGTCAGTGCCACAATGATAAACGGAGCACCAAGCACCAGCCAGGTATAGTATTGGGAAGCGTAGGTATAAGTATCCGCGTCAGCACCAAGAAGTCCGAGAATCGGCCGGCGAAACAGCAGCATAAGAGCAGCGATCACGATTCCGCACAGGATCGCACCATAAAAACAGAAGACGCTGAGCCGTTTTCCGTCC
>ERZ773103.2050-NODE-2050-length-19706-cov-6.488474_pt1 | contig 19706 bp, 13 predicted proteins | sample MGYA00511118_ERZ773103 | MGnify/ENA primary metagenome ERZ773103 (study PRJEB29015, sample SAMEA2737821) | human gut metagenome | biome: human gut; feature: human-associated habitat; material: faeces | place: China | collected 2012 ... | reverse complement strand
TAAAGAAATAGAGAGGAAACTACATGTACAATTTAGAAATCCTGGAAAAAGGCTGTGAAGAACTTGGAATTACTCTAAATGACACACAGAAACACCAGTTTATCCGGTTTTACGAATATCTTATAGAAAAAAATAAAGTCATGAATTTAACCGGAATCACAGAATTTGATGAGGTTCTCGTGAAACATTTCCTGGACAGCCTCTGCTGTGTCAAGGCTGTAGATATGAGCCAGGTAAAAACTGTCATGGACATTGGAACAGGAGCAGGATTCCCGGGTGTTCCATTGAAGATCACTTTTCCGGAGGTGGAAGCCTGCCTTCTGGATTCCCTGAACAAACGGGTAAAATTCCTGGAGGAAACCTTCGAACTTCTCGGACTTAACGGAATTTCCGCCATCCACGGAAGAGCAGAAGAATATGCCAAAAACAAATCCTACAGAGAAAAATATGATCTCTGCGTATCCAGAGCAGTATCCGGCCTGGCAACCTTATCCGAGTACTGTCTCCCATATGTAAAAGTCGGAGGAGTTTTTGTGTCCTATAAATCCGGTTCCGTAAAGGAAGAAGCAGAAGCAGCAGAGAAAGCAATAAAGATCCTCGGCGGAAAGATTCGCGACATCCGGTACTTTGACCTTCCGGGTTCCGAGATCAGTCGCTCTCTGGTAATTATCGAAAAAGTAAAGAATACACCGGGCAAATATCCAAGAAAAGCCGGTACACCGCTCAGAGAGCCACTTGCATGATCACTGAGTTCAGATGAATATATACAAGTCGAATTTGCTATGCAGCTCTGTACCGAATAACTGCATGGAATCATTCGGTTAAATTGAAATCTCCTGTCGAACAACAATGAAATTTGTACGACAGGAGATTTTTTTGTCCAACAGTTTCACAAAATTATCACAAAGTTATCCTACTTTTATCACAAATTACTTTTACACTATACAATGATAGAGATGTCCCTGGATTCCCCCATTCTCTGTTTCATCCAGGGGCATTTTCTATTGAAAAAGATGTTTAAAGGAGGAGAGTAAAGTGATTGAAGTAAGTAATCTGGTCAAAAAGTATGGCGACCATACCGCTGTTGACCACCTTTCCTTTCAAATCGAAAAGGGGAAAATTTACGGATTTCTGGGTCCCAACGGAGCAGGAAAATCAACAACAATGAACATGATCACAGGATACATTGCATCCACAGAAGGAAAAGTAATGATCGATGGTCATGATATTCTGGAAGAACCGGAAGCAGCTAAGAAATGTATCGGCTATCTGCCGGAAATGCCGCCACTCTATTTTGATATGACAGTTCTTGAATATATGAAATTTGCGGCTGATCTGAAAAAAATCCCAAGAAACCAGAAAGAAAAACAGATTAAAGAAGTCATGGATATGGTAAAGATCACAGACATGAAAGACCGTCTGATCAAAAATCTTTCCAAAGGTTATCGTCAGCGAGTAGGTCTTGCACAGGCGATCCTGGGCTATCCTGAAGTTATTATCCTGGATGAGCCGACAGTTGGACTTGACCCGAAACAGATCATTGAGATTCGTGACCTGATCAAGAGTCTGAAGAAAAAACATACCGTTATCTTAAGCTCCCACATTCTTTCCGAGGTTAGAGCCGTATGTGATTACGTCCTCATTATTTCCCATGGAAAACTGGTGGCCAGCGATACACCGGACAATCTGGAACGTCTGGCAGCGGGTTCAAACAGCCTTCTTATGAAAGTAAAAGGCGAAAAAGATACGATCCGCAAAAATCTGGAAACCATTGAAGGTGTTACAGGTGTGGAAATGTCCTGCGACACAGATGAGGAACTGTGGAAAACAAAGGTCTCCATTGAAGAAAATGTGGATATCAGGGAAGAAGTATTCTATGCCATGGCGAAAGCAGACTGTCCGATCTACGAGATGCAGGTTAAGAGAGTATCTCTTGAGGATGTCTTCCTTGAACTCACTGAAGGTGAAAAGAAATCTTCAGCGAGCAAGAAGAAATCTCAATGGAAGCCGATAGAAGACGAACATAAAGACGAAGAAACAAAATCTGAGGAAACGGAGAAAGCTTCAGACGAGAAAGAGGGGGATCAGTCATGACAGCGATTTTTAAAAGAGAACTGAAAAGCTATCTGACCTCCATGGTTGGATATCTCTTTATATTTTTTGTCCTGGTGCTGACGGGAATTTATTTTTCCGCATATCAGCTTTCAGGCGGCTACTCAAAATTTGAATATACGTTAAGCGCACTGACATTTGTGTTCCTGATCGGTGTGCCGATCCTTTCCATGCGTGTACTTGCAGAAGAACGTAAGCAAAAAACAGATCAGCTTCTTCTGACGGCACCGGTATCTGTGTGGGATATCGTATTGGGAAAATATTTTGCACTGGTTGCAGTATTTGCAATCCCGGTTGTGATCATGTGTTTTTATCCACTGATCATGAGTAAATTCGGAACAGTTTCCTTTGCTTCAGCATACACCGGAATCCTGGGATTTTTCCTCTTGGGATGCGCCAATCTGGCCATCGGTGTATTTATGTCAGCACTTACAGAAAGCCAGGTAATTGCAGCAGTACTTACTTTTGTATTTCTGTTTGCTTTCTATATGATGAACGGAATTTCTTCATTCTTTTCACAGACATCCATGTCAACAGCTGTTGCATTCGGACTTCTGATCGTGGCTGTTGCGATTATCATTTATACCATGATAAAAAATATTCTGATCTCTGCAGTGATCGGAGCAGCAGGAGAAATTGCCCTTGTTATCGTATACGTTGTGAAATCCAGTATTTTCCAGGGAGGAATCCAGAAAGTGCTGAATGTATTCAATCTGAGCGGACATTATGACAACTTTACAAACAGCGTGTTTGACGTGACAGGAATTGTTTATTTTATTTCTGTTGTTGCGATCTGCCTGTTCCTTACTATGCAGTCCATTCAGAAGAGACGCTGGAACTAGGGGGTGAATGGAAATGAAATTCAGTGATAAATTCAAGAAAAATAAAGGTGAGGCAGCAGTAAATGAAGCTGCACAGGAAGGATCTGAAAAGAAAAAACATAAACCAGATCCGAAAAAACTGGTAGGAACCATAAGTAAAAAACATATCAAAAACGGCTCCTACAGCATGGCAATGGCAGCGATCTTTATTGTGATCGTAGTTGTGATCAATATGATCGTAGGTGCGATCCCATCCAAATATTCACAGCTTGATGTAAGCTCATCCAAGCTTTACACTATTGGCGATGAAACAAAAAAAGTGCTGAAGGCACTGGATAAAGATGTTACTATCTACCAGATTGCACAGAGCGGTTCTGAGGATGACACCATTTCAAATCTTCTGAAACGATATAAAGATGAATCTAAACATATCAAAGTTGAAGTAAAAGATCCGGTTGTAAATCCGAAATTTGCTTCGGAATATACAACAGATGATCTTGCAGCAAACAGTCTGATCGTAGTTTGCGGAGACCGGAACAAGGTTATCAGCTATAATGACATGTATTCTACTTCTGTAGATTACAATACCTGGCAGCAGACAACAACAGGTTTTGACGGTGAAGGACAGATTACAAGTGCCATCGGATATGTAACTTCCGAGGATCTTCCAATCATGTACACCTTATCCGGACACGGTGAGAAAGATCTGGATTCCAGCTTCAAGGAAGACATCCAGAAAGCCAACATTGATATCAAAGAGCTGAATCTTCTCACAGAAGGAAAAGTACCGGATGATGCAGACTGCCTGATGATCGTATCCCCGACAAGTGATATTTCCGAAGAGGAAAAAACAGAGATCCTGGATTATCTGGAAGCCGGTGGAAAGGCAATGATCTTTTCTGACTACACACAGGATGATCTGCCGAATTTTGATGCTGTTCTTGCAAACTACGGCGTTAAACGTGCAGAAGGAATCGTATTTGAGGGTGACAGCCAGCATTACGGAATGCAGATGCCATATTATCTGGTGCCGACTGTAAACAGCACAGATGCAAGCTCTGAGACAGCTTCAGCAGGATCTTATGTACTTGCACCGTATGCACAGGGAATCCAGAAAACAGACGATGTAAGAGATACAGTAACTATTGACAGTATCCTGACAACTTCTGACCAGGCTTATTCTAAGACTAACATGCAGAGCAGTCAGATTGAAAAAGAGGACGGCGATGTTGATGGACCGTTTGATCTTGGTATCGCTATCACTGAAAAACTGGATGATGACAAAGAAACACAGATCGTTTATTATTCCACAGCAAACCTGATGGAAAGTCAGGTAAATCAGATGGTATCCGGCGGAAATGAGAAACTTCTTCTGGAGTCTTTAAGCTGGATGACCAGTACAGATGAAAGCAGCTCTGTTTCTATTTCATCCAAGAGCCTGCAGTCTGCAAACCTGACAGTTACTGATTATGATGCGGCATTCTGGAAAATCTGCACCATTGGTCTGATTCCTGGCGTATTCCTTGTTGCAGGATTCCTGATCTGGCTCAGAAGGAGAAAAGCATAATGAAAAAATCGACAAAACTTGTTTCGGCAGTTGTTGTTCTTGCAGTTCTTGGAGGTGTTTACGTAGGATTAAACACCTACGTGACAAAAAAAGAGAGCACAGAGAGCAGCAGTGAAGAGGAAAGCAAAACAGAAGTGTATTCTGTGAAAACGGATGATATCAAATCCCTGGAATTTATCATAGACAAGAAGGATACGGTCTTTGAGAAAAAAGATGACTCCTGGGTAAAAAAAGATGAGACTGCTTTCCCTGTAAATCAGACAACGCTTGATTCCGCAGCCTCCGCTCTGGAAAAGGTGGAGGCAGACAGAGTTCTTGAAAACGTGGATGACCTCACGGAATATGGATTGGATTCTCCGTCCAATTCCGTGACTGTTACAACAGATGACGGAACAACGAAATTCAACATCGGAGATGAAAATACTTCTACGAACCAGTATTACATTGCAAAGGATGATGAAGACAGTACCGTTTATGTGGTAAGTTCAAGTACAGTAACGCCGTTTATGAATTCCCTTTATGACTATGCACAGGGAGAAGATTTCCCAACCATTGATTCTTCTACAGTGAAGAAAGTACAGGTCAGCCAGGACGAAGATTCTTATATCCTTGAGGAAAATTCTGATGGAGCTACCTGGGATGTTTCTACAGATGGCAGCGATAAAGAAACAGCAGATACAACTGCAGCCGGAAATGTAACATCCGGACTTGGAAGCCTGGCATATGATCAGTTTACAGACTACAATGCCGAAGATCTTTCCAGGTATGGCCTTGATAAGCCGTATGCGATCATTACAGTGGATTATCAGGAAGAGGTGGAGAACGACAGCAGTGATGAGTCTGAAAGCGATTCTGAGGCGTCTGAGAGCGTTACAGAGGACAATACAGATTCCACTGAAGAGAATTCCGGTGACAGTATTGACAGTACAGCATCTGATGATAGCAGTTCCGGTGATAGTTCTGAAAGTGAAGATGCTGCGGACAGTTCAGATACTGGAGACTCCACTGAGAAAACAACAGTAGATAAACAGCTTGTGATCTACGTAGGTGACAATGCAGATGATGGCAGCAGGTATGTAACAATAGATAACAAACAGGTTTACACAATGTCTACCGACACATTAAGTGCAATAATTGACAAAAAAGCTTCCGACCTCTGGTCACTGATTGTAAATTATCAGTCAGTAAAAACTCTGGATCAGCTCCAGGTTACTTACGCAGGTGATACACATACTGTAAATGTTTCACGTGAAACATCAACAGACGATGATGGAAATGAAACAGAGACAACAACCTATAAGCTTGATGGAAATGAGATTGACAGCACAACATTTACAACTTTCTACAACAAGCTTGTAAACATGGCGGGGCAGAAACGTTTGACTGAAAGCTATACACCGGCTGCAGACGCAGAAATGAAGGTTGTTTTCACAGATACAGATAACAACCAGACAACCGTTACCTTCTACTCATATGACACAAACTATTATGCAGCTGTCGTTGACAAAAAAGTATTCCTTGTAAATAAAATGACAGTAAAAGAAATGTTCACAGCATACGAAACTCTGGTAAACGGCAACGCGAAAGCAACGGAAACACCAACCACAACTGCTGAGGCAGAATAAAAGAAATAATAAAAAAGCATTATCAATGGAAACGATACTACGTCTGTTGGTAGTGCTTTTTTATGGATAAAAAAACCTGTACAGTGACTTTCACCACCATACAGGTTTTTTTATATCTAACAGAAGGTTCGGGGGAGCTTCTGTCAGTTACATGTTATTAAGCAAGACCTCTTTCTTCAAGCCAGTCGAAAAGAACAACTTTGTTTTCTTTCTTTCTCTTGGCCATGTGATTGAACTGGAGGATTGTCAGGATCGTGAAGATCACAAACAGTACAGCCAGAACAACAACGGAAGTGGTAATGCTTCTGCCACCGCTGATCGTTGCACGGAATGCATCAACAGTGTAAGTGAATGGCAGGTATGCGTGGATCTTGGAAACAAATTCCGGAGAAATCTCAACCGGATAAGTTCCGGCAGAACCAGCAAGCTGAACTACCATGAATACCAGCATCAGGAAACTTCCTACCTTGCCAAATGTAATGTTGAAGAAGTACATCATAGATGTAAATGTCATTGCTGCCAGGCAGGCGAAGAGAATTGTATTTCCCATCTCAGCCGGCGTAAATCCGTTAAACTGATGTAACAGAAGGATCAGACAAATTGCCTGAAGGATTGCAACCGGATAAAGTACGGAAGCTTTGCTTGCCCACCATGCAAAACCGGATTTCAGCTTACCTTTATACTGAGCCAGAGGATACATCAGGCAGAATGCCAGAGCACCAACCCAAAGACCTACAGACATCATATAAGGCGCCATTGCGTGTCCGTTGTTCGGAACATCAGTAAGTTTTGTTTCATCGCTTACAACCGGAGTTGCAAACATTTTAATTGTGTCAGAGCTTGCGGTATTGTCTTTTACTGTCTGAGCTCCATCACGGAGACTTGTTGACAGTGTATCGGAACCATCCTGAAGTTCTTTCATACCGTTTCCAAGTTTCTTGGAACCATCATAGAGCTGTGAAGAACCGCTCTGGATCTGAGAAGCACCATCTGCCAGTTTCTTGGCACCATCGTTCAGAGTGGTGTTGTTGCTTACAAGCTTTTCTGTACCACTGAGAAGAGTAGAGGTGCCGTTTGATAATGTCTTAGTTCCGTTTGCAAGAGTAGTAGCACCACTCGCAAGAGTTTTAGCTCCGGAAGAGAGCTGGCTGGTACCACTTGTAAGAGCGGAGCTGTTTGATGCAAGTTTTGCAACACCATCAGTGTATGTTGTGATTCCTGCTGTCAGTGAGCTGGAACCGTTTGCTAATGCCTTAGTACCATTTGCAAGAGTAGTAGCACCACTTGCAAGAGATTTAGCTCCAGAAGAGAGCTGGCTGGTACCACTTGTAAGAGCGGAGCTGTTTGCAGCAAGTGTTGCAATACCGTCGGTATATGTCTTGATTCCGTCTGTCAGTGTTTCAGTACCTTCTGCCAGCTGGCTTGCACCAGATTTAACCTGCGGAAGTGCACCGGAGATCTGTTTACCGGCTGTTTTCAGGCTCTTAGCACCTGAAGTAAGTTTTTCATCGTTAGCAGTTAATGTATCAAATCCTGCATTCAGTGCCTTGATTCCGGCCGCTGCCTGCGGGAAAGAAGCTGTATTTGTTTCCAGAGTCTGCAGACCGGCAGAAACCTGTTTTGTTCCGTTGTTTACTGCTTTAGCACCTTCATAAAGCTGATTTACACCAGTAGAAAGCTGTGTGAGCAGATCAGAAGGAACATCTGGAATCTGGCTTGCGCCTGCGTTCATTTTTTCAGCACCTGCGTTCATCGCGGTTGCACCATCTGTCATGGACTTAGCACCGGCGGAAAGTGTATCAGCACCTGTATTCAGGTTCTTAGCACCTTCAGTCAGACCAGCGGAAATTTGTCCAAGACCAGCGGAAATTTTGTTCAGTCCATCAGTTGCTGCGGTAATTTCGGAAACTTTGCTGTTAAGTGTGGTCTGTGTATCAGAAAGACTCTGATTTACACCAGCTGCAACCTGTGAAACCTGATCAGAATAACTGCTCATGTATGTACCATCTACAGCAGTCATTCCACCGGCAGCACCGTTCAGTGTGTTGATAACATCATTCAGGCTTTCTGCAGAAATTGTTCCATCTTCAGATGCGCTCTGCTGAATAGCCTGAAGAGCAGCTGCGGCATTAGTCATAGTGCTCTGTGCTGTAGCGATCTTTGTGTTGGCATCTGTAAGTCTTTCACCAGTAGTTTCACCGTATCCGGAAAGAATCGTACTGATCTGCTGGCTTACAGTTGAGAACCGATCGCCGACCTGCTGTACAGCAGCAGGAAGCTCAGTGGAAAGACCATTGCTTACCTGAGTCATGATACCGGCAGCCTGATCAATATAATTGCTTGCGCCAGGTGTATCTGCAGTGCCGGAGATGGTTGCAGCCGCTTTGTTGATACCTTCAGCAGCATTTGTCATTCCGGTAGCTGCACTTGTCATTCCGTCAGAAGCGTCTGTCATACCTTTTTTGGCTGTTGAAAGACCAGCAGCCAGTTTCTTGATAGATTCTTCTGTAGTGCTGTCTTTTAAAGAAGAAACTGTATTGTTCAGTGTTTTCAGTCCATCCTCAAGCTGCTGAGTTCCATCTACAAGAGAAGTGGAGCTATCAGAGCCATTTGTGACTGCCTGATTCAGCTGGGAAATACCGTTGGAAACATCTCCAAGTTTCTCCAGTCCGGAGAGCTGTTTTGCGCCAGCTGCTAACTGCTCAGCACCTTTTACATAAGCTGCTGTTCCATCAGCAAGAGAGTCGGCACCACTTACATACTGGGTCGCTCCGTCGGAAAGATTATTAATACCTTCACTTAATGCCTTAGCACCGGATTCCAGACTGCTTGCACCGGATTTCAGTGTATCAGAGTTCTCATTGAGCTGATCCACACCTGCAGTATACTGCTGGATACCTTTGTCCAGAGTATCAATACCGGATGTTAGTTCCGGAACTTTTGAAGTGAGAGTGGAAACGCCGTTGTTAAGCTGTTTAGCACCGGATTCCAGGCTGCCTGCACCGGATTTCAGTGTATCAGAGTTCTCATTAAGCTGATCCACGCCTGCGGTATATTGCTGAACGCCTTCATCCAGAGAATTGATACCAGATGTCAGCTCCGGAACTTTTGCAGTAAGAGTAGAAACACCACTGTCAAGCTGTTTAGCACCGTCATCAAGAGATTTGGCACCGTCATTTACCTGCGCAACACCATCGGTATATGTTTTAAGACCTTCGGTGAGGCTTTCAGCACCACTTACAAAAGTAAGAGTACTGGAGGAAAGTTTCTTCAGGTTTTTGGTGATTGTTTTGTTTCCGTCAGCGGCTGAATCAAGTCCATCTTTGATCTTTCCGGATCCGTCAGCAGCTTCCTGCATTCCGTCTCCGGCTTCTGTAATAGAATCAAAAACGGTTTCAGTATAGGTTTCAGTAACCTGAGCTGCGATGCTATCGCGAAGTTTCAGGATTGCTGTTTCACTGAGCTTGGAAGCAATATAGTTGGTTCCGGGGTTGGTCTGATAGGCTAATTCCATCTGCTTTGGATTTTCGTTCATTACAGTAGCTGCATTTGCGGAAAAATCCTCAGGAATGGTGATAACCATGTAATAGGTTCCATTTGCCAGTCCATCCTCTGCTGTCTTGCTGTCTACAATGTTGAATGCCATTGAGTCGTTGTCTTTCAGCTCATCCGCCATATCCTTACCTATACTTAGCGTCTTGCCATTGTATTCAACTGGTTTGTCTTCGTTTACCACGGCCACCGGCAGGTTATCCACGCTTCCGTAAGGATCCCACATGGATTTCAGAAACAGGCCTGCATAGATGATCGGGATAACGATAATGGCGATTACTACGACAAGCATAAGCTTATTACGAAGTAAGCTCTTCCATTCGTTCTTGATCATAATACCTATCCCTTTCTTTATTAAGTTATATATAAAAGATTAGTTGACTAATCAAACTTTGTTCCAGTAATGGGTGTAGAATCTATTAATCATTTTAGAATTGATTAATAGCTTTTAAATCCATTATCAAACAAAGTGTTGATTTTCTTTACGTGATGTATTATACTAAACACATACCACAGATACAACCATTAAATATTTGCGGTATGTGCATTAATAGACAAGAAATATGAAAAATGTCTATGAAATATAAACTGTATTATAAATAAAAAAGGTTTTGATTTTATTTTTAAGTGCAGTTGATAAGGGAGATAATCAGGCAGAGGAAGTGTTAATCTGCTTGTTTCTGTCTGTCAGAAACTATTTTATGTCGTGTGGGAATTCTTTATAATATTTTTTATATTCTGATGGCATAAATTTTTTTAATGATTGGGGGAAATTGAGATGGCGGAAAAAGTTGATAGAAGAGTACGAAAAACTAAGGCACAGCTTCGTGCAGGTCTGGCCCGGTTAATGCAGAAAAAAAGTATTAAAGAAATTACAGTGAAGGAACTGGTGGAGGAAGTGGATATCAACCGTTCAACTTTTTATCTTCATTATACAGATATTTATCAGATGCTGGAATCCATTGAAGGTGAATTGATGGATGAAATTTCACATCTGATTGATGATTATGCCTTAGATCCTATTAATAATAAGGAAAGCTCTTATCCGTTTATTGAACAGATTTTTACGATTCTTGATAATAATAAAGATATTTGTATCGCACTTCTTGGAAAGAATGGAGATATGGCATTTGTTAATCGTATTGAGGGTTTGATTGCTGAAACAGTGTTTCAGCGTCTGTCCAGCAGAATGCCTAAAGATAACAGAGATATTGAGTACGCATACGCTTTTTGCCTTAATGGTTGCGTGGGAATGATTAAAGCCTGGCTGTCTTCGGACAATCAGGAATCTACACAGCATATGGCTGAACTGACTCACAAGCTTATTGACAGTACAACGCATATGTATTTAGAACAGGCATTAAAATAATTAATAATGGTAGTATGAATAATAAATAGAAGGGGAGATGTTTCGCGTGAAACATCTCCCCTTCTATTATATGATTTACAGAAAAATAGATACCTGCTCCAGGAAATGTTCCGGATCTTCAATGTGTGGAAGATGCTTTGTTTCTGGAATAATAGCAGCCTCAATGGAAGAGTTCAGTTTTTGATATTCCTCAGCGATAAGTGAACCACTGGATTCTTTTTCGCCAGAGATAATATAAATACAGGCGTCGGAAGAAGCTACTGCATTATTAATGCTGATATTAAGGTACTTGCCAATATAACTGGAGTATAAATATTTGGCATTGGAACCACCTTTGTGCGCTGCTTCATAATAGGTATCAACAAGAGTATCTGTTACGTGGAACGGATTATAGAACAGATTCTCCATGAACATACTGCTGATAGATTCACGGGCGGATACCATATGATAGATCAAAGTTCCGAAGATCGGAAGTTCAATAATGTGTTTGAACAATTTATTATCTTCACAAGGAGCCTGCTTGAGAGAACTGAGACTAGGTGGATTTATCAGCATGATCTTGCGAAAATAATCAGAGTTATTGCGATATGCCATAAGTGCAAAAGACCCGGAAAAACCACTGGCAATTACATCAGTTTCTTCTTTAATTACATTCTTTGCAAAATCACAGAGAAGCTGAGCAAAAACAAAATTGGTATAAGTAATTTCTGGTTTCTCAGAACGACCGCATCCAAGAAGGTCAATAGTATAAACTGTATGCTCAGTTGCTAATTCTTTTGTAACAGCATTCCATTCATAACCGGATGCTCCTGGCATAATATCATGGATAAGAAGAAGAGGGGAACCTTGCCCCTGTTTGGTATAATGAATTTTTCCAAAACGCCAGTCATATGTCTTGCTGTGAGATTGTTCCAACATATCTTTAAACTGAGATGTGGCATCTATGAAACGGTTGGCAATATGAATAACTCCTGCAGCTGTGCCTAATAAAGCTGCCAGGGTGAGTAATCTGTGTCCATTTTTTTTCATTGAAAACCTCCTGAAATCGTAACAAAATTTCTGAATATTCTAGGTTTTATTATACGCTATTAGATTAAAATTTACAATGTTTTTGTAAGCGTGAAATGGTTGTACAGGGGCTATTTGTTTACAGGTAATATTTTACAAGTACTTTTGTGATAAAAAGATCAACAGAAAAAAGCAGAAAGTAATATTTTGAATGAAAAGTAAATGGTTAATTATCATGTTTCACGTGAAACGTATAACTTGTTGAAAGCAGGGCCAGTTACATAGCTGATTAATTATATAAACATAAAATGAATTAGCACAAGATTTGGCATTATTTTTATCCAGATTAGCTGAAAACTTAATAAACTCTTGTATTTTAGAATTTTGGTATTCAAAGGATTTAAGATCAAACTCTTTGACGATGTTACACCAACATTCTGTACGCGCATCTCCCGAAAAAAAATTTTGAAGAACTTTTTCATCGTGAGGTAAACATTGCTCGATATGATAGAGATCCGATCGCTTTGAGAAAGTTTTTGTAATATATCCTCTGTAGGTTCAATAGCATCAAAGGATTTTCCATAAGCATTTCCTAAAAGAACTATTAATGTAGCACTAATGCATTTTTTAATTGCTGGTTTTGGAATTTTTGTTTCCATTCTATTTAATTCTTTAACGGTACTTGGTTCATTATAAAAATTATTCATAGCATAATGTATGCTTTTAAGATTTTTAGCTGCTTCAATAAAGGTCAAAGAACATAAGCTTTCTGGTGTTAGAGCCCGCTTGAAACAGCCAATGTAAGACCAACAGAATCAGATCAACCAATCTGAGACTGACAGAAAAAGCCAATTACCGTCCAATAGAAATGACCATAACAAGTAGGCTTCAGCAGAACATCTTCTTATTATGCTTGATTACCTTATACAACAGGCTGAAACTGTGTCAATGGGGCATATTTGCCGGCGTAGCCCTTGTCATTGATTCAGATTGAAGGCTGTTGTAAGCAAATGCTATGCTAGTTTCACCAGATATAATTTTATGAATGGTTATTTCCAGTGAGTTCCAATTGGCTATTTCTGTCGGACTCTGAATGGTTAATTTCTCTGGGCTCTAACACTGGAACAAAATCAAAACCACGAGCAGACATTAGAGCTTTTATAAATGCTGAAATAAGTTTGGTGAAAGGCAATTATTGTGTCACTATGTTTCACGTGAAACATGAAAATGTTATACAGGATTTCCAAGGATAATGCTAATCAAAGTTTTATTCAACATGATGGTTCGGTTCCAGGGATTAATGATAACTCCTTCGATAGATGGTTCTTGCAGTGCAGAGAGAAAAATCCTATCAATATCAGCGGTAAAAGTAGACATTATTTTGTCACTGCCTTTAAGTTCTTCATCAAAACTGGTAAATGCTGACCACCACTGTTTGCCGTCACTGGTTTGAATAGCCTGAAGATTAATTTTACCATCACCTTTAGGCGGTTCTACAGCAATAATTAACTGTCCATGAGCTTTCATACTGCGACGAATTACCGTAAGAACGTGAGCGAGCATTTCTTCAGTGGGTTCCTGCTGAAGAAATGCAATTGAGGCTTCTATTTTTTTATTTTCCTGGAGAGATTCATTTGTGAGTTTTTTATTGTTTGAATTCATATCTGGAAATTCCTTTCAAAATTAAGTTAGTCAAGAGAATATTCGCAATCCGCTACGCAGCTCTGCGCCAAATAACTGCTCGGCAGTTTATCGGAAGGAGTTTGCATTCATTCTCATGCAAGCAAGTCCCCACCCAATGCTTATTGCTTTTCACAACCCTGCAGGGGACTTTCTTGATTCTGTTAAATTCAGTTGTAATTAAACGTAAATTGCAAAGCGATTGCATATGAAAGCATGCAGCAATGTGAAATGCAAATACTCACATGGCAACTGAATGCAAATTGCGAAATAATATTTTGTACGCTCGTAGGGATATGATCCCTTGCGCGTGTTTATATAGTGAATACGTACATATTATAGCATTTTGAAAAATAAACCATCAAGGACAATTAAGAGTAGAAATAAGAAATGGAGAGGGGAGCAATTGGCTTTGATCAGAGCAGGTGGCGAATGCGGATGAATTTATACATTCGATATGAACTGTTTATTCGAAGCTAGATGGCAAAAAAGCGTTAAGAAATAGATTAACAATATCTGCTATGTGAGAAATGCAGGGAATCCGTGTGCTAAGAAAGGGGTCAAATATAATAAAGGGAGTTTGATAATAGCTGGAATAATAGTCAGGTGGATATTCGCAATTCCATATGGGATTTTTTGGATTCGGTTAAAAACAGCTATCTTGTAAGTGTGATTTTAAGTACAATACATTGTACTTAACTCCGAGAGGCTTTCTGACTGACTGTAAATATGCGTAAAATAAGAATTACGAATATACGGCTGAACAAGGAAAAAGAGAAAATATACAGGTATAAAATAAATTAAGAAAAGAGAAGAAAAAACATATAAAGTACTGATTATAGTACTAAAAATAAATAAAGTACTATATATAGTACTTTACAGAAAAGAGCGAAGAACAGCTTAAAATCAAGAATGTGCACATGCACGCAAAGAAAAATGTAATAAAAATAAAGAAATAACATACATTTGTACTTTTGGTACGTAAATACGTAATGATGACTGAAACATATGAAAAAAGGTTTGGAAATATTTATGAAAGGATGCTGCTTTCCCTCTAAATGACCAAAATACGGTACTTGAGAATATAAATATATGCAGGATCCTTGGAATTTATGCTCCTGGAGGCTTTTTTACAGAAAAAAGGATACCTTTGGAGGCTTAGAATCTGTTTATTTGGAGAAAAGATACCTGCTTAACGGTACGAAAACACTTCGTCATATAAAATAAGCCTTAAAAAGAGATTGAAGATACTGGACTCAGCAGCCTTTTAGACGTTTTTTTAGGGGTTAAATGAAGCAAAACCTGGCATATAAGCTCGTATGTATTTGGATATGTCTGAATCTATAAGGACAAGCTGTTGGACAGGAGAATAAAACCATTAAAAGACGTGCATTGAATGCAAATGCCTGCTTTTTCAGGGCTTAAATACACATATCTGGGATATCGCAAAATGAAACCTGACTAGGGAAAGGATATTCTGAACAATATATATGATGATGTTCGATATTTCGATAAAAATGACAAAAAGCACTATAAAATAAGGAAAAATTACATGCGATAGTTTCTAAATATTATATATATTTACAAAAAACAGGCCACCTTTCACTTTTTGATATATATCCATAAATAGTAGTTTCCATTTGCTATATCCAATGGTTTTGCTGCATTTTAACAAAGTCTAGCAAGAATTCTCCTATCTCTTCAGGTAGTGAGATGAATTGCGAATCTGAGCATATCTGCTCAAGATAATATCAAAACAGAAAAACATTTGTTCTGATAGTGAGATTATATTATGATCAGGAAAAGAACAGAATGTTCGAAGCAGGAAACTGTAAACTATTTATGACAAATAGGAACTAGGTGAGAAAAATAAACCGGGCAATAAAAATAAGGATCTATCTAAATACAAACCGTTTGAAAATGCCCAAGATGTCAGCTGTCAGGATAAAGCTTCATCGTCCGATACCGGAATAATGAAAATTAAAATCTGTGCCGGTCAGTCATGAGCCATCCGGAAAATATTTTGCCTGTCTTTTATTCTGCTGTGAAAACCAAGCAGTGGAAAAAGCGGCTTATCCGATGTTTTACCGAAGAGTGGAGAAAAAACTGGCGAGAGACCAGAGAAAAGATTTTCAACATAAACTCAGCTCCAGTCTTGAAGAAATATACGATCCAGTGTGCGTGGAAGATCTGACCTGAAGGCGATGGCGGAAGACTCTATTTCAGAAAAGGTGTACATGACAATGGATATGGGTAGTTTCTTGCCATGTTGAAGTATAAACTGGAAGAATGAGGGAAATATCTGGTCAAAGTAAACCGTTATTTCGCATCCAGTAAGATATGCAGCATGTGTGGAAAGAAAAAAGCAGAATTGTCTTTATCTAAAAGAATTTATTACTGTGAATGTGGAAACAGAATGGATCGTGATGTGAATGTAGCAGTCATATCATGAACAAAGGAAAAAGGATCCTTACAGATTGTGCATGACAGCATAATAAAAAGTCCGTGAATCCAGACTTATAAAAACCGCGGGACACGCGGGGATAGCCTGTTTTAGCTTTGCCCTGAAGGGCAATTGAGCAGGAAGCTTCCACTTCAAAATCTGTAAGATTTAAGTGGTGGAAGCATGTCACGAGATTTGACATATTTTTCTATAAAAATAATCTTCACGTTACTTTTCCTGTTTTTTCCGCCAGAAAGAGAGTAAATTACCGCATTCCTTTTCTGATAAACAATAAATCAGTTATGGGATTATGAATAAGTAGTTCTGGGAGGAGAAGTCCACATCTATTGCGCCGCTTATTTTGGCAGAGCCTGACAGCGTCAAGCGGATATTCGGAATCCACATTTGCTACGCAGCTCTACATCGTAACTGCTTCCCTGATTCGGTTAAAAATACCCAACGTTTAGGCTGTATAAACTTTGGATATACTACACAATAAATAAAAAAATTTAAAAGTCATTTTCTATTGTTTCACGTGAAACATTATGTGGCGGTTTAAAAATAAAAGTGTTATAATGGTGTCCAATGAGTAAAAATCCTTTAAAAACTAATAAAGGAGGGGTAAAATGGGACGAATCATTGCAGTTGCCAATCAGAAAGGCGGGGTTGGAAAATCAACAACAGCAATTAATCTCTCGGCCTGCCTTGCTGAGAAGGGGAAAAAAGTTCTTGCTATTGACATTGATCCGCAGGGAAACACAACAAGCGGACTTGGTGCAGACAAGAATGCAGTAGAAAATACCCTTTATGAGCTGCTGCTTGGAGAAGCAGAGATCAAAGATACTATTATAAAAGATGTAGTAGAAAATGTTGATCTGATACCATCCAATATGAATCTTTCCGGTGCGGAGATCGAGTTGGTAGAACTTGAGGATAAGGAATATATCCTGAAAAAGATTACAGACAAACTGCGCAGGAGATATGATTACATAATTATGGATTGTCCGCCGTCACTGAGCATGCTGACAATTAATGCTCTGACAGCAGCAACATCTGTACTGGTGCCGATTCAGTGTGAATATTATGCATTGGAAGGTCTGTCACAGTTGATACATACAATCGAACTGGTAAGAGACCGACTGAATAAACGTCTGAAAATTGAGGGCGTAGTCTTTACCATGTATGATGCAAGAACAAATCTGTCACTTCAGGTTGTAGAGAATGTTAAAGAGAACCTGGATCAGAATATATACAAGACGATCATACCGAGAAATGTACGGCTCGCAGAGGCCCCCAGCTATGGAAAACCAATCAATCTGTATGACTCAAGATCTACAGGGGCAGAGAGCTATCGACTCCTGGCAGAGGAAGTCATCGGCAGGGAGGGCGAGTAATGGCTGGAAGAAAAACAGGCGGTCTTGGAAAAGGGTTGGATGCACTGATCCCTAATAAAGTCGGTGGCCCGGCAAATGAAACATCCAAAAAGACAAGATATGCTGTAAAAAAAGACAAGTCAGTATCAGAAAGAAAACCGGCGGCAGAGCGTCTTGTGAAAATTTCAAGTGTAGAGCCGAATCTGAATCAGCCGAGAAGGCATTTTGATGAGGATGCATTACTGGAACTTTCTGAATCTATCAAACAATATGGCGTGCTTCAGCCATTGCTTGTAACAGATAAAAATGGTTATTTCGAGATCATAGCAGGCGAACGTCGTTGGAGAGCTGCCAAGATGGCTGGTCTTAAGGAAGTTCCGGTTGTTGTAAAAGAATTTACAGACCAGGAGATTGTAGAGATTTCACTGATTGAGAATATTCAGCGGGAAGATCTGAATCCAATAGAGGAGGCTATGGCTTACAAACGGCTGATGGAAGAGTTTCACCTGAAACAGGATGAGATTGCAGACCGTGTAGCTAAGAGCAGAACGGCAGTTACCAATTCCATGAGACTTCTGAAGCTCACCTCTAAGGTACAAGAGATGGTGATTGCAGATATGATTTCAGCTGGACATGCAAGAGCTCTTCTTGGAATCTCCGATGAAACACTTCAGGAAAATACAGCAATGAAAGTTTTTGACGAAAAACTCAGCGTCCGCGATACGGAAAGACTTGTAAAAAATCTGGCTTCTCCTGCGAAAAAAACAAAAACAGAGAGAAATACAGCGGAAGATGCCATTTATGAGAGCCTGGAAGAAAAAATGAAAGGTATTATGGGAACAAAAGTATCCATTCAGCGGAAGAAAAATAATAAAGGTAAAATCGAAATTGAATATTATTCCAGAGATGAACTGGAGAGGATCATTGATCTGTTCGAATCTATTAAATAGGAGGCAGAATGAGCGGGATTTTTGAAAGCATAGGAATTGATTCAGGGATTGTGATCATTATTTTGCTGATCCTCACCATTATTCTTTTGATCAATGTGGTGAGCAGTAATATGCGTCTGAGCCGTCTGGAACGGAAGTACAAGCTGTTTATGAGAGGCGGAGATGCACAGTCGCTGGAAAAAGTTTTTGTAAGAAAATTTGCACAGATCGACCGGCTGTATGAGGCAAAGGAAGATCATGATCATGACATCAGCTTTATTAAAAAAAATCTGAATGTAATGTTCAGTAAATACGGTATTGAGAAGTATGATGCTTTTGATGATGTAGGAGGAAAACTCAGTTTTGCGCTGGCTCTTCTTGATAAGAACAACACAGGACTGATCCTGAATGCGGTTCACAGCCGTGACAACTGTTTCCTTTATTTAAAGGAAATCGTAAAGGGAGAATCTTACGTTGTACTTAGTCAGGAAGAAGTTGAGGCACTGAGAAAGGCAGTAAACTTCGGACTTGGCGAGATCGAGAAGGAATAATTAAATTTATAAAAATAAGAATATTTTTAATACAGGAGGAATATCATGTTAGACATTAAGTTTGTGAGAGAGAATCCGGAGGTTGTAAAGCAGAATATCCGCAATAAGTTCCAGGACAGCAAACTGGAGCTGGTTGACAAGGTTCTCGAACTTGATAAAGAAAACAGAGAGATCAAGCAGGAGGTTGAGGCTCTCCGTGCTGAGAGAAACAAGATCTCCAAACAGATCGGTGCTCTTATGGGCCAGGGAAAAAGAGAAGAGGCAGAAGAGGTTAAAAAACAGGTTGCTGCATCCGGAACTCGTATTGAGGAACTTTCTCAGAGAGAGAAAGAGGTTGAGGAAGAGCTTCTGAAAGATATGATGGTGATCCCGAACATCATCGATCCTTCTGTACCGATTGGTAAAGACGACAGCCAGAACGTAGAGATTGAGAAATTTGGTGAGCCGGTTGTTCCGGATTTTGAAGTTCCGTATCATACAGATATCATGGAGAATTTTGATGGAATCGATCTTGACAGCGCAAGACGTGTTGCCGGTAACGGATTCTATTATCTGATGGGTGATATCGCACGCCTTCATTCCGCAGTAATTTCCTATGCAAGAGATTTCATGATCAACCGGGGATTTACTTACTGCGTACCGCCTTTCATGATCAGAAGCAACGTTGTTACAGGCG
>ERZ773103.2044-NODE-2044-length-19767-cov-3.952415_pt1 | contig 19767 bp, 15 predicted proteins | sample MGYA00511118_ERZ773103 | MGnify/ENA primary metagenome ERZ773103 (study PRJEB29015, sample SAMEA2737821) | human gut metagenome | biome: human gut; feature: human-associated habitat; material: faeces | place: China | collected 2012 ... | reverse complement strand
CCGTCTTCTGATGTTTCTGGTCAAGTTCCCGGATTTCATTCAGATGGTGGATACCGCTTGCGTGCCAGCTCTCCAGGATTTTGTTGGCATACTGGAAACTCGGGTTCTGCGTCTGGGTCAGTGTGCGGCTGCACGCCTCCAGAATGATATCCGAAGTAAAATGCAGGTCATCAAACCAGTGGTCGATCATCTGCACTTCCGGTTTGCCGGGACCCCGGTCGCGGATGCCGAAAGCATTTAACACAGAATAATATTTCTGGCTGTACTGAGACTGGCGTTCCTTTGCCTGCCCGGCATTTGTGATGCCCTCCTCTGCCCATGCCAGAGCTACTTTATCTATGTAATGAAAACTTTTCGTTCCCCGTGAAATACAGTACTCGATCAGATATTCGATCAGGTCTGCGGACATCCCGAGCGTGTCATAGAAATAGGTGATCGCATCCATGTCGGTCTTGGTCAATGTCTTTCCTAAATATTGTTCCGCAATGAAGAGCAGAGATTTCAGTTCTTTCTGTGCACGGAAAGAATCCAGCGGAATCGGCTGGGCAACCGGAGTCTGTACGGGAGCTGCCGAAACGGCAGCGCTCGGAGCAGCCATATCTGAAATCGGGGCGTCCGATGCGGAAACATCCGGCATAAATGCTGCAGCGGAGGAAATCTCCTCGCCCGGCAGACCCTCTAAACTCTTTCCGCCTCCCGGTCCCGGTGTAGTCGGTGTGTCCGGCGGTGTCGGATGAGAGAGCGGTACACAGATCGTCTTCTCAAGTGAAAGACCGATGATCTGGTCGTCTGCATCCTTTTCCAGACTTAAAAGCCCTTCAGATTCCCAATATCTGAAGGCCCTTAAGATGTCCTTTTCCGTATTGTCCAGGCTGTCCGCGATCGTTGAGATCGTAAGCTGGGAATATGGATCGTCCAGATGTCTTAATAAAAAGAGATAGACTTTCACAAATTCTCCGTTCGCTTTACTCATATAATGGTCGATAAAATCATTAGCTACCAGCGTCGCGTTGACTTGGTATTTATTCTTTAAAATCAATGTCTTCATGTGATCTTCCCCACTTAATACTCTTAAAATCCCCTTTGGCGTAAACGTATTATAGCACCGAAAACGAAAGGGAAAAAGCATTTTTTCGGGGAACGGGCGGTTTTTTTGTAGATAACTCTATGTGGAAAGTGTGGATAACTTCTATTTAAGAAGATCTTCCCCAATGTTTACAACATCTCCGGCTCCCATAGTTATCAACAAATCTCCTGAAGCACATTGCTCGCCCAGAAAGTGTTCGATCTCCTCGAAGCTGGAAAAATAGTGTGCGTCGGTCCCGAGACGGGCAGCTTCCTCGGCAAGATCTTTGGAAGAGATCCCAAGTGTATCTGTCTCCCGCGCCGCGAAAATATCTGCCAGAACAAGATGGTCGGCATGGGAAAGCGCTTCGGCGAACTCGTGGAAAAATGCTTTTGTCCGGGTGTAAGTATGCGGCTGGAATACACACCACAGTTCGTTGTGCGGATAGTGTTTGGCAGCCTGCAGTGTGGCGGCGATCTCCGTCGGATGGTGGGCATAATCGTCAATGATGATCACGCCGTCCTTTGTTCCTTTATATTCGAAACGGCGGTCGGTCCCGGTGAAAGAGAGCAGCCCTTTCCGGGTCGTCTCAAGCGGGATCTCGAGAAGATCTGCCGTGGCGATCGATGCCAGCGCATTGGAAACATTGTGTCTGCCCGGAACGGATAATGTGATATGTCCGGCAGGTTCTTTGCGGCGCAGCAGGTCGAATGACGCGCAGCCTTTCTCATCGAATGCGATATTTTCAGCGCTGTAATCGAAATCCTTGGAAAAACCATAGGTTATGATACGACAGGAAAGTCCGTCATAAATTTCCGGATAGTTGTCGATCTCTCCGTTGATCACCAGTGTTCCGTCGTCAGGAAGCAGGGCTGCAAACTGATGGAACGAATGACGAATGTCCTCCAAGTCTTTGAAAAAATCCAGATGATCCGCTTCGATATTCAGAATGATCCCGATCTTCGGGAAGAAGTTCAAAAAGCTGTTCGTATATTCACATGCTTCGGTAATGAATGTTTCTGATTTTCCCACGCGGATATTTCCGCCGATCGCTTTTAAGATACCTCCGACGGAAATGGTCGGATCCAGATCGCCCTCCAGAAGCACATGGGAGATCATAGAGGTTGTGGTCGTCTTTCCATGCGTACCGGAAACGGCGATCGGTGTATCGTAATTCTTCATCAGCTGACCGAGCAGTTCGGCACGGGTCAGCATCGGAATCTTCTTGGCAACCGCTTCGATCAGTTCCGCATTGTCGCGGCGGATCGCGGCAGTATAAACGACACAGTCGATACCATCAATAATATTGGAAGCTTTCTGCCCATAAAAAATGTGGGCGCCCATTTCTTCGAGTTTCTTTGTCAGAGGTGATTCTTTTGCGTCTGATCCGGAAACCGTGAATCCTTCTTCCAGCAGGATCTCGGCGAGTCCGCTCATGCTGATGCCCCCGATCCCGATGAAATGGATATGGATTGGTTTGTTGAAATCAATCTTATACATGAATAAATCCCTTCTTTTTTTATAGATAAGTCATAAATTGGCTTATTCCTTTATATTATACTATATATAGAAAAAAATAAAAGTGAATCTTTTTGTTCATAGTCAACAAAAAGAAGAAAAATCTATGTTAAAAATTGTGAAAAATGTTCACAAAAAGAAAAAGTATGGCATAATGTACGCAATTAACTTGAAATGGGGTGACAACATGATGAAGAAAGAGATGATTGCCATGCTTCTCGCAGGAGGACAAGGCAGCCGGCTCGGAGTTCTGACAGCAAAGGTGGCGAAGCCGGCGGTTGCATTTGGCGGGAAGTATCGGATCATTGATTTCCCGCTCAGCAACTGTATCAACTCGGGGATCGATACCGTAGGCGTTCTGACACAGTATCAGCCATTGCGTCTGAATACGCATATCGGAATCGGGATCCCGTGGGATCTGGACCGGAATGTGGGAGGTGTTTCGATTCTTCCGCCGTACGAGAAAAGCTCCAACAGCGAATGGTACACCGGAACGGCGAATGCGATCTATCAGAATCTGGATTATATGGAACAGTATAATCCGGATTATGTGCTGATCCTGTCGGGAGATCATATTTATAAGATGGATTACGAGGTAATGCTTGATTTCCATAAAGCAAATAAAGCGGATGTCACGATCGCGGCGATGCCGGTTCCGATCGAGGAAGCCAGTCGGTTCGGGATCGTCGTGACGGATTCTGACAGCAAGATCAGTGAATTTGAGGAGAAGCCGGAGCATCCGAGCAGTAATCTGGCATCGATGGGAATTTACATTTTCAACTGGTCGGTTTTGAAAGAGGCACTGATCCGGCTGAAAGACCAGCCGAACTGCGATTTCGGAAAGCACATCATTCCGTACTGCCACAGCAAAGGGGACAGGCTGTTTGCATATGAGTACAACGGCTATTGGAAAGATGTGGGAACGCTCAGTTCTTATTGGGAAGCGAATATGGAGCTGATCGATATCATTCCGGAGTTCAATCTTTACGAAGAATTTTGGAAGATTTATACCAACAGTGCAAATCTGCCCCCGCAGTATATTTCGGACAGGGCAGTTGTCGACCGTTGTATCATCAGCAACGGCACGGAGATTTACGGGGAAGTACATAGTTCCGTGCTCGGAGCAGGCGTGACGATAGGCGAAGGAAGCGTGATCCGTGATTCGATCATCATGCGGGATGTGGAGATCGGTAAGAACTGCGTGATCGAAAAAGCGATCATCGCGGAGAATACAAAGATCGGGGACAACGTAACGATCGGAATCGGTGCGGATGTTCCGAACCGGATGAAGCCGAATATTTACAACGGCAGACTGGCGACGATCGGAGAGAATTCCGTCGTGCCGTCCGGAGTACAGATCGGAAAGAATACTGCGATCAGCGGAGTGACAGCGGAAGAGGACTATGCCGGCGGAGTGCTTGCAAGCGGAGAGACATTGATAAAGGCAGGTGAGAGGGTATGAGAGCAGTAGGTTTGATCCTCGCAGGGGGAAGTACAAAGCGGATGCAGCAGCTGACGGACCGCAGAGCGGCGGCAGCGATGCCGATTGCATCCAGTTACCGGGCAATCGATTTTGCACTGAGTAATATGACGAATTCGCATATCCAGCGTGTAGCTGTACTGACGCAGTACAATGCCCGTTCGTTAAACGAACATCTCAATTCTTCAAAATGGTGGGATTTCGGGCGAAAGCAGGGCGGTTTGTATGTGTTTACACCGACGATTACCGTGGACAACGGATACTGGTACCGCGGAACGGCAGATGCGATCTATCAGAATCTGGATTTTTTGAAACGGTGTCATGAGCCGTATGTGATTATTACATCCGCGGATGCGGTGTACAAGCTGGATTATAATAAAGTATTGGAATATCATATCGCCAAAAAAGCGGACATTACCGTTGTTGTAAAAGATATGGAACCGAATGAGGATGTGACGAGGTTCGGAACGGTGCGGATGAACGAGTCTGCCCGGATCGAAGAATTTGAGGAAAAACCGATGGTCGCAAAGTCTCATACGGTCTCAACCGGAATTTATGTGATCCGCAGAAGACAGTTGATCGATCTGATCGAGCACAGCGCCGAAGAAGAGCGGTACGATTTTGTCAACGATATTTTGATCCGTTATAAGAATCTGAAAAAGATTTACGGATATAAGATCCATAATTACTGGAGCAATATTTCCACAGTGGATTCCTACTACAAGACCAATATGGATTTCCTGAAATCGGATGTGCGGAACTATTTCTTTAAAGAACTTCCGGCAGTGTATTCCAAGGTAAGCGACCAGCCGCCGGCAAAATATAATCCGGGTGCGGTCGTGAAAAACAGTCTGGTAGGAAGCGGAAGCATCATCAACGGAACTGTGGAGAATTCAGTTCTTTTCAAGAAAGTGTTTGTTGGAAATAACTGTGTTATAAAGAATTCGATCATTTTGAATGACGTATATCTCGGAGATAATACCTATATTGAGAACTGCATTGTGGAAAGCAGAGATACGATCCGCGCCAATACAAGACATGTCGGTGAAGAGGGCGTCAAAGTGGTTGTAGAGAAGAACGAGAGATATACCTTATAGAGCACTCCTTAAGGGGGAGGGCGGACAGCGAAAGGAGACAGGACATATGAAGATCACAGATGTGCGTGTTAGAAGAGTTGCAAAAGAGGGAAAATTAAAAGCAGTTGTTTCCATTACAATTGATGATGAATTTGTAGTTCATGACATTAAGGTGATTGAGGGCGAGAAAGGGCTGTTCATCGCTATGCCGAGCAAAAAGGCTCTGGACGGAGAATATCGCGATATAGCACATCCGATCAATTCAAGCACCAGAGAGAAAATTCAGGGAACGATCCTGGAACGTTACAAAGAAGTTCTGGAAGAGGAACCGGAGATGGCAGCGGAAGAGATTTGAACGGATCATAAAAGAATTGTGCCCGGGAGTGTGAAAAACTCCCGGGATTTTTAGTTTGCGATACCGGTTCCGAACAGGGCGGCGATTTCCCCGTGATGAAGTGCACAAAGATCCATATAGCCGCCGAGCTGCTCGGAAAGCCGTGAGAAGATGTCAGCGCCGTCGTCTGAGAGCAGCCAGTCGTAAATCTGATCGCAGCAAAGATGGATGTTGCGGTAATAGTCGGAGAAACGTGGGCTGAGTTCTGTCATCAGGGAGTTAAAATCCGAGTCATAAAGCCGGGTCAGCGGCAGCGTGTGGGTGTGATAGTCCTGCTTCCAGGTCATGGCAAATGCATCGCTTTCGGAACAGTCGGCGATCCATTGGCAGGCTTTTCGCACATAGGCGGGCATCGTTTCCTGCGTGAGCATAGCGATTTCTTCGATGTGCCGGGTGCGAAGCTGCAGCTCATGGTCTAATTGTTCGGCTGTCAGAGAGTAGAGATAGTCTTTCATCGTCAGAAGTGTTCCGGACGGAACTTTTGCGGTCTCTTTTTGCAGTTTATCCCAGAGATACTTCTGGTATTCGCTCATCGTGATGCCGTTTAAGAACGGTCCCCACAGATAAAGGCTGATCAGGTTGACGTCGCTGTCCAGATCCGGCGGAAGCGCCACCGTGCTGTCAGGAAAATCCGTGCAAAATACGGCGTCAGAGAACGCTTCGCTGGAGACGAACACCGGAAGCTTGTCGTAAAGCCTCTGGAGGCTTCCGATCTTGCGGGTCAGCAGCTCCTGCTCTTTTTGAAGCTTTTCCATCTGTTTTTTGATGTAGATATAAGCGGAAGTCGGATGCTTTAAGATCGCATGAATGTCCTTGATCGAAAAATCGGCGCGGCGAAGCTGCTGGAGCATTTTCAGACGTTCCACATCATCCTCCGAAAAAATGTAATATCCGTTGGATGGATCGGTCTTTGGCGTCAGAAAATGTTCTTCTATATAGAAATGAATGGTTCGCTTGTTCAGTCCTGTTTTCTGTATAATTTCTTTTAATCTCATAGCACGCTCCGATCTATAAAATGAAAGCGTTCCGTTACGGAACTGTTTTGTGATAGATTTTCTTTATTATAGCATAAAACATGTTCGGTTTTTGTTAAAAATGCATAAAAATGTCGGGGGAATATCGTTGGAAGTATGAATAGACAGTACACTTTGGGAACGTGATATATTAACGATAGCAGACAAAGCGTGAATTTATTTTTATCAAAACGGGAGGTAATGTGATGTATCAGAAATTATTTACGCCAATCAAAATCCGCAGTATGGAATTGAAAAACCGTATCGTACTTCCTGCAATGGGTACGAAATTTTCCGGAAAGACCAGCTATGTGACCGACCAGCTGATCGATTATCATGTAGCCAGAGTCAAAGGCGGAACAGGACTCAGTATCGTGGAAGTATGCAGCGTACATTCGCCGAGCGCACCTCGCGGATTCCTCTCTATTTCAGAGGATTGTTATATTCCGGGAATGAAACGGCTGACGGATGCGATCCATGAGAACGGCGGTAAAGCAGGACTGCAGCTCTGGCAGGGCAGCATCTGTGTCGGCATGGATCCGACCGCGCAGATCCTCGTTGCAAGCGATATGCCGATGAGACCGGGACTGACGCTGCCGGGAATCACAAAAGAACAGATCGCCGAAGTGGTGGAATGTTACGGAAAAGCGGCAGCCCGTGCAAAAGAAGCGGGATTTGACTGCGTGGAACTGCATATGGCGCACAATTATCTGCCGCATTCGTTCTTATCCGGCGGAATCAATCATCGAACCGACGAGTACGGCGGAAGCCTGGAAAATCGCAGCAGATTCCCGCTGGAGGTCATCCGTGCGGTCCGCGCGAATATTCCGGAAGATATGCCGGTATTTATGAGGATCGATGCGCATGACGATTATCTGGAAAATGGTCTGACGATCGAAGAAGTGATCGAATTCTGTAAGATGGCAAAAGAGGCGGGCGTTGATGTGCTTGACGTTTCCCGTGGAAATGTTATTTCCGCAGGAAATAAATTTGAAGTACCGCCGATCGATCTGCCGAGAGGATTTAATATCGATAATGCGGCACGGATCCGTAAAGAGACCGGAATGCTGACGATCGGCGTAGGACGTATCAACACCGCTGCATTTGCGGAAGAGATTCTGGAAGCGGATAAAGTGGATATGGTCGTGATGGGACGTGCACAGCTGGCAGATCCGGATTTTGTAACGAAATCAAAAGAGGGACGGCTTGACGAGATCAATTATTGTGTGGGATGTGATCAGGGATGTCTGGACGGATTTGCCAATACCGATTGTCCGCATATCACCTGTCTTCGCAATCCGGCAGTCGGAAGAGAGAAAGAATGCGAGATCCTGCCGGCCGAGAAACCGGAGACGGTACTGATCGCAGGCGGCGGAATCGCCGGACTGGAAGCGGCGATCGTATTGAAACAGAGAGGACATCTGCCGATTTTGTGCGAGGCGACCGATCGTCTCGGCGGACAGTTCCTGACCGCAGGAGAAGCGCCGCGTAAAGAAGAGATGAAACAGGCAGTGATCGCGATGGCGCATCAGGCAGAAAAACTGGGTGTGGAAATTCGCCTGAATACACCGGTGACGCCGGAGCTGATCAAGGAAATCCACCCGCATACGGTGATCAATGCGATCGGTGCGGTCCCGATCATTCCGAATATTCCGGGAGCAGATCTTCCGTTCGTATTGAATTCTCACGATGTTCTGGACGGAACACAGACCGCATCCGGCAACGTGGTCGTGATCGGCGGCGGTATGGTCGGTATGGAAGTGGCAGAATATCTGGCAGAAAAAGGCTGTAAAGTGACAGATCTGGAAATGCTCAAAGAGTTCTGCGCAGATATGGGAAGCGCGAGAAAAACTTGCGTGACAGAGAGTGTTTATGCGATGGGAATCACACCGGTGACGGAAGTGACGGTGACAGAGATCAAAGACGGTATGGTCATCGGTACAAAGGACGGCGAGACTGTGACGTATCCGTGTGATTACGCGGTGATGGCAGTCGGTTCCAGATCCAGAGACGGAAGCGCATTGGAAGCAGCCAGCCTGGAAATCGGATGCGGATATTTTACCGTCGGAGACGCGGGACTTGCAAGACGCGCGCTGGATGCGGTAAGAGAAGCGTTTGACGTGGCGATCACATTTGATAAACCGGAAGTACATAAAGACGCAGTGAAGCCGAAAAAGATCGTGTTCGTAACCGGAGCGACCGGAAAGATGGGACAGGAGACGATGAAACAGCTTCTGGCTCGGAGTAGCCGGTTTAAAGTAAGGATCCTTGCACGTGCTTCTGCGAAGAACAAAGCTCTTTTGAAGAAATATATGTGTCCGGCACTGGAAATCGTATGGGGCGATATGGCAGATTACGATACCATTTTGAAATGCGTGACAGGAGCTTCCTATGTGCTGCACATCGGCGCGATGGTATCTCCGATGGCAGATGATTATCCGGAAGATACATTGAAGACAAACATCGGATCTACGTTAAATATCATCAAGGCGATCAAAGCACAGCCGGATCCGGATGCCGTACATTTCGCGTATGTCGCAACGGTGGCAATGACCGGACAACGTCTGGAGCCGATCCAGTTCGGACGTGTGGGAGATCCGATCAATCCGTCGATCTTTGATTACTACGGATTATCGAAAGTATTTTCCGAGTGGTCTGTATTTGACAGCGGACTGAAACACTGGGTATCCATCCGTCAGACCGGACAGCATCCGAGCGCGAAAGAAGCCGGAGATCTGCCGATCGTGACACATCAGCCGCCGAACAACGTGCTGGAGTGGAGTACCGCGATCGAATCCGGAATCTGTATGGCAAACCTGTGTGAAGACTGGGTACCGGAAAGCTTCTGGAGAAAGGCATACAACCTGTCCAGCGGTAAAGATTACCGACTGACCACATGGGAACTGATGGATATCAACTTAGGCGCATTCGGCATGGGATTAAAAGACGTGCAGGATTCCCGAATGATGGCGAAATACAATTTCCACGGTCATTATTATACCGATTCCGATCTGCTCGACGATATTTTACATTTCCGGTGCATCCCGGCAGACCAGTATTGGGCCGGCGTGCGTGAAGAAATGCGGCGCATGGCGGCAAATCCGCTGATCCGTGCAGGATTCCCGACCGCGGAGCAGATGTTTGCACATAATAAAGAAGTGGGCAGCAAACGGATGGGAACTTACTGGATGTTTGAAAATAACGAGGAGAACTGGATCAAAGCGTTCTTCGGATCCAGAGAGCAGCAGAAAGAAATCAAGGCGTTTGACGATGGATATGATCTGCATCATCCGAGCGAGGAAGAGACGTATCTTGATCATGGATATGACGAATCAAAAGGTCTGGAAAATCTGACGTTGGATGATCTGAAAAAAGCTGCCGAGTTCCGTGGCGGCGAGTGTCTGGCAGAGGAAGTTCCGGATATTTATACACCGATCAAATGGAAATGCGCGGACGGTCATGAGTTTATGATGTCAGTCAACGCAGTGCTTCACGGCGGACACTGGTGTCCGGAATGTCTGAAAGATTCTTGGAAACCGGGACAGATCGCGAAGAAGAGCAAATTCTTCAATCAGGTATGGGAGTCGATCCACGATCCGGGAGACGATTATGAGATCCCGATGGAATACAGCGCATATCGGATCCGGGAAGAATTGATGGAGAAACTGGGATTGAAGTAGAAAAGAGAAAAATAAGAAATAACAGAAAATAAGAAGAAATAAGAATAAGGAGGACCGGGGCGGTCATCGTTGGGATGAATGGCTTTGGTCCTCCTTATTCTGCTTCGCATTCAAATTTCATTTCCCATCTTCTCACGACCGAGAAGCTCCAGTTTCTTATCGTAAGCTTCCTGATTGTATTCATTGTAAACAGCGACGCCTTGATTTTTCAATTCATTCAAAACAATCTCCTGTCCCGGATCCTGCGGGGAGAGGACGAGCATTTTCAAAGATGGAAGAGATTTCAGCACTTCCGGATTTTTCGCGGGAACCATATCCAGAATCAGAATTTCCAGATTATCCAGTTCCGTCAAAGGGGTGAGATCGGTAAATGGATTTGCCCTTAGATCGAGAACATGAAGATTCTTCATACCATTTATGCCGTCAATATTTTGGATTTTATTATACCGGATCTCCAAAGTCTCAATCTGATCACATTCTGAAAGAAAGTCTACATTTTCAAAATAGTCAAAATAAGTAAGATCCAATTCTTTTAGTTTCGGCAGATCCGGAAGTGTCTCTGAGAGCATCTGTACGTTTTTCGGATGTAATTGTTTCAGCTCCGCTTTCTCTTCATCCGTCATTGCTTCTGTATCGTAAGTCAGGCTCAAACGGGTCAGATTCGGGAATTGTTTTAAATCTTCAAGCGTTGTAAATCTTCCGTCGGGATCGGTCGTATAAATGCTGGTGATCTGTTCGGCTTCCTTTCTCAGAACTTTTCCGCGTCTGGAGTCTACAAGATAAAGGGCTTGAACTGCCATGTTTTTATCCTGAAATTTGACGCATTTACTTTCATACCAGAAATAAAACGTTAACATTCCGGATAGAAAAACTACAAAAACAGAAAGAAAAATAACGGTACTTTTCTTGAACTTCATGCGCTAACCTCCTAGGGAATATTGTTTTTATATTGTAGCATGAAGCAAAATGGAAGAGTAGAGTATTTTTGAAAAAGCAGAGAATCTCAAAATTTAAATATATCCTATTGACATAAAAACGATAGGGTGATACAGTGACAGAAAAGGAGGCGCGTGAGGAAAATGGATTATTCACGATATCCGTCAAGCGGAAGATATTATTCAGGGACAGAGCGGAAAAAAGGAATCCTGATCAACGGGGAGGCTTACATTGTGAAGTATGCCAAAAACTCTCCGATGGGAATGACGTACAGCCATGTTTCGGAATACTTAGGGTCTCATATCTTTGCGCTTGCAGGGATGGAAGTACAGCAGACATTGTTGGGAACATGTGACGGATGCAATGTTGTTGTAATGAAAGACTTTATCGGTGAAGATGAGATTTTTGTACCGTTCAATGATGTGGGAGAGAGTACGCTGGAGCAGGATCGAAGACTTTATCAATATTCATATGACGATATTATGCGGATGTTATCGGATAATGTGAAACTGACCGATGTAGCGTTGACGGCAGAGTATTTTTGGGAAATGTATATTGTGGATGCATGGATCGGGAATTTTGATCGCCATGGGGCAAATTGGGGATTTTTGAAAAAGAATGGAAAATATCGCATGGCGCCGGTCTATGATAATGGATCTTCCTTGTTTCCAAAGCTGAATACGGATGAAAAAATACAGGCTGTTTTAGATTCCAAAGAGGAAATCGAAAGACGGATCTTTCAGTTCCCGACTTCACAGATTCTTCTGGATGGAAAAAAGAGTTCCTATTATGAAGTGATACACAGTTTAAGTTATGAGGAATGCAATCGGGCGCTGATGCGTGTTTATGAACGGATTTCCTTTGAGGATGTGGAGTGTTTTATACAAAAAACAGACGGTATTTCAGCACTGCGGAAGACGTTTTATTTAACGATGCTTCGGGTAAGATACGAGAAAATGCTGGAGGAACCATATCGGATGCTGACCGGAAAATAGCAAGATACGAGGAATGGAGTGAGACGTGTGAGGAGAAACAGAACGATGTCGGGAAGAGACGGCGGGACATATACGACGCCGATTCTTGAAAAGCCATCTTATCGTAACAGCGGTATTATCAAGGCTGTGACTGCATCGGGAGAAAAGATCCAGGTGGCAAGAATCGATTATGAAAGTTTTGAAAATGAAGAATTTCAATATATCATTTCTCCGTTCTGGGATATTATCGATGTACTGTCGCCAAAAGTATTTCAGGGGATTCCGGGAATTGATATGGAGCTGCGGTTGGAACATTATTATAGGGTAAACTACGTCCCGGTATTTATAACGGAACGGACGCCGGGGGAGAGCAGAGAAGATTTATGGGAGCTGCTTGAGAGTGTGGGACTCGATTATTACGATCGTCTTGAATGGCTGATACGGACGAACCTCCGGGCAGCGATTGACAATCTGATCGTTGAGAGAGCACGGGATGAAAGAAAAAAAACGTCGGTTTCAGAAAGAGAAGTTTTCAGAAAGGTTCTGGAAGACAGTCAATATGGGGATATTATTGAAGTGCCGGATCTGCGTGTTGTGGGACGAAATTCAAAGGAATGTACGAAACAGCTGAACTGGCTGATGCACTACGGTGTGCATTTGATCTCCCGAAAAGAATCTGTGGATCTGGAAGTGAAAGATTATCAGGCGCTGCTTCCTGTTTTTTACAGGATGTATCAGATGGATGAAGAAAACCGGAAAAATGAACAAAAAAAGGGAATCGAGAGAGCAAAAAAAGAGGGGGTTTATGCAGGTCGCAAGCGAAAGGAAGTGGATGAGGAGCTGTTGATCGATCTGATCGGAAAGTTTCAAAACGGAAAGTTGGAATTGGAAGAGGTGTTGGAAATTACCGGTTTATCCAGATCAACATTTTATAGGAGAATGAAAGCATTTCGCGAAAAAGAATTTTAGGCGGGGAGAAATGACACGGAATCCCGCAAGATCACACAGGGGAATTGTTCCCGCTGTGTGAAGATAAGATTTTTAAAGTAATAAAAGTGAATCTGCAAACTTCAAAACGGAAGCCGCTCGTCCGAAAGTTTGAATTCCATCTTTCTGCCGCTCGTCGGATGAATAAATGTCAGACGCCAGGCGAAAAGCTGAAGCTGACGGGGCATCGGCAGTGAGGATGCTGACGAGGACGAAGAGGAATGGATTCCGGAGTTCCCGTATTTCCGGTCACCGAGGATCGGGCATCCGGCGTGAGCCATCTGGACACGGATCTGATGATGTCGTCCGGTATCAAGGGTAATTTCAGCCAGTGATGTTTCTTCACGACGGCAAATGACTTTATAATGAAGCCGTGCTTCTTTTGCACCCGGCGTGTCTTTTGCGCAGACAGTGGAGGTGTTGGAACGCCCGTTTTTTACCAGATGGTCGATCAGATCTCCCTCGTCACCCGGTAAGGAACCGCAAAGCCATGCCAGATAATGTTTGCCGAATCCGTCGGATTGAAGCTGGCGGTTCAGGGAGGCAGCGGCTTTTTGATTTTTTGCAAATACAAGGATCCCCTCCACAGGCTGATCGAGACGATGGATCACGGCGAGGTAAGGCTGACGGGGCTTTCCGACGGAGGAAGTGTGCAGATGATTTTTTAAAATACTGACCAGATCCGGCGTGCCGATTCGGCTGCTTTGTGTGGGGATCCCGGCAGGTTTGATACATACGATCAGATCGTTGTCTTCATATAAAATATCCGGTTTCATAAATAAGGTCTCCTGTCTTGACTTTTTACTGTAATCTGTCTAAACTGATTATCATATAAAAGGTTTGAATGGTCAAGTTTTATTAGAAAATACAGGACAGACAGCAGGAGGAAAAGATGGCGAATCAGGATTGGGAACGATTCGGTGAAGAGATCTTAAGAAATGTGCAGGAAGCGATCGATTCACGGGATTACAGTATGCTGAACCGGACGATTTCGGATAGTGTAAACGGTGCGGTAGATTATTTTTCGCATACCGTGAAAAACGCCGGAGACGCAATGAACCGGAATATGCGTTCGCGGCAGCAGGAGAATCAATATAATACAGGCGGAGGCTATCGGTATCAGGGGAATCCGTCAGATCGATTCACAGGACGATCGGCAAATCGTGACGGCAAACAAGCGACCGGTCAATACAGGGATCAGTCGGCAGACAGATATGCAAACAGAAATCCGGATACGAATGGAGCGTTTCAAAAATATACGGCGAACAGAACTGCGGGCGGGAAACAGATACCGGTGCCGACAGAATATTACCGTTCCGTAACCGGAAACCGGGCAGCCGGAATTTTGCTTTCCGTAGTTGGCGGTCTGGCAGCAGGCGTGTTCCTGGTGACGGGGCTTGCGATGGGGATTTCCGGATTATTTATGGAAGAAACGGGATTTCTGATTTTGGGAGCAGTTCTGTTTTGCGGGATCACGGCAGCTGTGTTCGGAGTTCTGTCGGGGATCGGAACGAAAATGCTCGGAAGAGTGAAGCGGTTCCGATCTTATATCCGTACACTTGCAGGAAGAGAATTTTGCAATCTGGAAGAACTGGAAAGAGAAGTGAAGAAATCCAGACGCTTTGTTGTAAAAGATCTGGAATATCTGATAGAAAAAGGATGGTTTAGACAAGGACATCTGGATGAACAGCATACTTGTCTGATGATTAGTAATCAATCATATCATCAGTATACAGATTTGATGAAGCGGACAAAGGAGCAGGAAGAACAGCGGAAACGCGAAGAGGCGGAAGCGCAGAGAAAGCGGGAAACATCCGGCAGCCGGAATCCGCAGCTGACGCCTGAAGTTCGGGAAGTGATCCGAAGCGGTGAAGCGTATATTCAGAAGATCCATGCATGTAATGAAGCAATCCCGGGAGAAGAGATCTCCGCAAAGATCTCACGGATGGAAATGTTGGTGGATAAGATATTTGACCGGGTGGAACAGGAACCGGAGTCGGTAGAAGATCTGCACCGGCTGATGACCTATTATCTTCCGACAACGGTGAAGCTTTTGGAGGCATATGAAGATCTGGATGCACAGCCGATCCAGGGCGCGAATATTCTCTCATCCAAGCAGGAAATTGAAAAGACACTGGACACTTTGAATACGGCGTTTGAAAAACTGTTGGACAGTCTGTTTGAAGAGAAAGCATGGGATGTTTCGTCGGATATTTCCGTATTGAATACCATGCTTGCACAGGAAGGTCTGACAGAAGATGATTTTAAATAAGAAGCAAAACCGGGAAAGGAAGAAGATACGATGACGAACGAATTTGAAAATATGCCGACGGCACCTACATTGACACTGGATCCGTTTCAGGAAGAGAAACAAGCGGCGGTGCCGGCAGAAAAGCAGGATCCTGTGATGGACGATGCGATTCTTACGCAGGAAGAAAAGCAGACGGTGATGCAGTTTGCACAGCAGATCGATCTGACCAACTCGCAGATGATCCTGCAGTACGGCGCGGGAACTCAGAAGAAGATGGCGGACTTTTCCGAGAACGCACTGGAAAATGTACGGACAAAAGATATGGGGGAGATCGGGGAACTTCTGACGGGCGTTGTAAAAGAACTCAAAGATTTTGATGAAGAAGAGGAAAAAGGATTCCTTGGATTTTTCAAACGTTCCGGCAATAAAGTAAATGCGATGAAAGCAAAATATGCCAAAGCGGAGACGAACATCAATCAGATCGTGAAAGTGTTGGATTCACATCAGGTTCAGCTTTTAAAGGATGTGGCGCTTCTCGATAAGATGTATGAACTGAATCTGACTTATTTTAAAGAACTGACGATGTATATTCTTGCAGGAAAGCAGAAGCTCAATGAGGTGCGTACAACAAAGCTGGCAGAGATGATCCGGCGCGCGCAGACAACGGGAGCGGCGGAGGACGCACAGGCGGCAAGAGATCTGGAATCTATGTGCAGCCGGTTTGAGAAGAAGATCCATGATCTGGAACTGACCCGGCAGATCTCGATTCAGACAGCGCCGCAGATCCGGCTTGTACAGAGTAACGATACAACGATGGTTGAGAAGATCCAGTCTACGATCGTCAACACGATCCCGCTTTGGAAAAGTCAGATGGTTCTTGCGCTCGGTGTGGAACATTCCGCACAGGCAGCGCAGGCGCAGCGGGAAGTGACGGATATGACGAATGAATTGTTGAAAAAGAACGCAGAGAAATTAAAAATGGCAACATTGGAGACGGCGAGAGAATCTGAGCGCGGCATTGTAGATATGGAGACTCTGAAAGCGACCAATGAATCGCTGATCTCTACGCTGGATGAAGTGCTGAAGATCCAGCAGGAGGGACGCCAGAAACGAAAAGAAGCTGAGATCGAGATGCAGAAGATGGAGAACGATCTGAAACAGAAGCTTCTTCAGGTGCAGGGATAAAGTATTGATTGACGGCAAAATGCCGGGGATTTTAAGACAGAGAAAAAGGTGAACACAGCGAAAATGTTTCGTGATGTTCACCTTTTTGCTTTCGTTATTAAAAATCAATGCGGTTCAGTGTAAATTGCCCAAAGCAGCTTACACACTGTGAAATCCTTTTCCGATGATCTCGCTTGTGTTGGATATCAGGATAAACGCTTCGGGTTCGTTTTCTTTGATGAAGTTGCGGAGTTTTACAGCCTGAGGACGATTCAATGCGGTAAAGACGATGTACTTGTCTTTTCCGGAAAATGCGCCTTGCGCCTGACAGACAGTGGCGCTCCGGTGCAGTTCGTGGGTCAGAAAGTCACAGATCGGTTCCGGGTGGTCACAGACAACGTTGAAATACTTGGAAAGGTTGAAACTTTCGATGAACGTGTCGATCATAAAAGAACGGATCGCAAGTCCGAGGAATGAATACAGTCCGGTTTCGATATCGAAGACGAAACATCCGGCGATCGTGATCAAAATATCGGTGACGAGAAGCGCTTTTCCAATGTCAAAGCTGGAATATTTTTTCAGGATCATTGCGATGATATCGGTGCCGCCGCTGGAAGAGCCGATATTGAATAAAATTGCGGATCCGAGTGCCGGAAGTGCGATCGCAAAGCAAAGTTCGAGCATCGGCTGATCGGTAAGCGGATGCGACATTGGGAAAATACGTTCCAGTGCGGAGAGCGCGACTGATAAAAGGATGCTGCAGTAAGCTGTTTTCGCGGCGAATTTACTTCCGAGGATGATAAAGCCCAAGATCAGAAGCAGCATATTGGTGATAAATGTGAAATCTCCGGCGGACATGACTCCGGTCTTGGCGATCAGTACCGCAAGCCCCGTGATCCCGCCGAATGTAAAGTTATTTGCAAATTTGAAAAAATAGACGCCTACTGCCATGATCAATGTGCTGGCAGTTAATAATAAGAAATGTTTTAGTTTGTTTTTCATAATCCATACCCCCATTTCATCAGAAGTATAACACTTTTGAAGTGATGTGAACAGACTTCATTTTATTACATTTTCATGTGTTTTCAACTACATTTCTTCGATAATTTTCACTAAATTTTGCGGACTTAGATCATCTTGACATTTGTATGGAAATCGGGTAGAATTGCAAGAGCAAAGTGTACGGGATGATTTGCGGAATGCAGTTTGTTTTCCGATAATTTTGCATCGTATAAAGAACAGAAGCGCAGAACAGAATTAGTATATGTAGGAACCGGCGCAGAGAAGAGACGGCAGGTGGGAGTCTCATGCGGGAAATATATAGAACCGGTCTGGGAGCTTCCGGGCGAAAGCACGGCGTAGAACCGGCGTTAACGGTGAAAAGAGGATCGTATCATGAGATATGGTCAATTAGGGTGGTACCGCCGGATTTTCGGTCCCTTGTCAGGGGCGGAAGATTCGGTGTTTTTTATTATATTAAGAAGAGAAAGGAAAAGACCATGGCAAAAGAAAAGAAATTAGTTGAGTCCATCACAGCCAGAGATGTGGACTTCGCACAGTGGTACACAGATGTTGTAAGAGAAGCAAAGCTTTGTGATTATTCCGGAGTAAAGGGATGCTTGAATTATCTTCCGAACGGATATGCGATCTGGGAAAATATCCAGAAAAATCTGGATGCGCGTTTTAAAGAAACCGGTGTGGAAAATGTTTATCTTCCGGTTCTGATTCCGGAAGCGCTGCTTCAGAAAGAGAAAGATCATATTGAGGGATTTGCGCCGGAAGTTGCATGGGTGACACATGGCGGAACCGAGCCGCTTCAGGAGAGATTCTGTATCCGTCCGACATCAGAGACATTGTTCTGTGATGTGTGGAGCAAAACTGTACAGTCTTACCGTGATCTTCCGAAAGTGTGGAATCAGTGGTGTTCCGTATTGAGATGGGAGAAGACGACCCGTCCGTTCCTGCGCTCGAGAGAATTTTTGTGGCAGGAGGGGCATACAATCCACGCGACTTATGAGGAAGCGGAAGAACGTACACTGCAGATGCGCGACGTATACAAAGATTTTGTGGAACAGGATCTGGCGATCCCGCTTGTGACAGGAAAGAAAACTCCGAGTGAGAAATTTGCGGGAGCACAGGATACTTACACGATCGAAGCGTTGATGCATGACGGAAAAGCGTTGCAGTCCGGTACAAGCCATTTCTTCGGAAACGGATTCGCAGATGCATACGGAATCAGCTATTCCGATAAAGAAAACAAACTGCACAGCGTTTACGAGACTTCATGGGGACTGTCCACGAGAATTATCGGTGCCATCATTATGGTGCATGGAGACGACAGCGGTCTTGTACTTCCTCCGCATATCGCTCCGGTACAGGTTCGCGTGATCCCGGTTGCGCAGCATAAAGAGGGAGTTCTGGAAAAAGCGAATGAACTTCTCACAGCATTGAAAGAGGCTGGATACCGTGCGGCGATCGACGATTCAGAGAAGAGTCCGGGATGGAAATTCAGTGAGCAGGAAATGCTCGGAATCCCGGCGCGTATCGAGATCGGACCGAAAGATATTGAAAACGGACAGGTTGTTGTTGTGCGCCGTGACACAAGAGAGAAGATCGTTGTGCCGATGGACGAAGTGACCACGAAACTTTCCGAGATCCTTGAGACGATCCAGAAAGACCTGTATACAAAAGCAAAAGCATTTTTGGATTCTCATATTCATGTGGCGACTAATATGGAAGAGATGAAAGAGACGGCAGAAAAAGAGACCGGATTTATCAAAGCAATGTGGTGCGGAGACGATGCCTGCGAAGAGATGATCAAAGAACAGACAGGCGGTGTGACATCCAGATGCATCCCGGAGGAACAGGAACATCTGTCAGACGTATGTGTCTGCTGCGGAAAACCGGCGAAACATATGGTATACTGGGGAAAAGCATATTAAGAAATCCTAAGAGGAACGTTCCGGAAAAAGGAGCGTTCCTTTTCTCTATCATTTTTTAAATTTCGGAAAAAGCCCTTGACTTTCCAGAAAAAACGTACTAAACTAAACAAGCGTGCATGAAAATGCATTGTATTTTTGTGCGCCAAACCATAGATAATGAAGATTATCTGCAACCCTCTCCGCTCGGAAAATACTTTGAAAAAGCGGGGATATCGAATTCATAGGAGGTGAAAAAGAATGCCAACATTTAACCAGTTAGTTAGAAAAGGACGTCAGACTTCTGAGA
>ERZ773103.2043-NODE-2043-length-19770-cov-5.253513_pt1 | contig 19770 bp, 15 predicted proteins | sample MGYA00511118_ERZ773103 | MGnify/ENA primary metagenome ERZ773103 (study PRJEB29015, sample SAMEA2737821) | human gut metagenome | biome: human gut; feature: human-associated habitat; material: faeces | place: China | collected 2012 ... | reverse complement strand
AGTGATCGCGACGGCGGCGGTTTCCCTTGCATCGAGCTTCACAGCGGTGACTTTTGTGAGTCGGTGTCCGATTCCGCTGCTGAAACGACGTTGGGCTCGCTTGGCGGTGCTCGATTCCGCTGCTGAAGCGAGGTCAGGATCGCACGGCGGCGCGCAACGGCCGATCCGGCGGGTTGCGTCGGCGCCTGCCGAGACGATTGCCGGGGGAGGGCGGCCTTTGGGCTCGATTCCGCTCAGGTACGTTGCGGACCCTCGTTCGACGTTTTCTCGTCTCTACCGTTCGCTCCCTTCCGAATGCCGCTCGCGAACGTCCTCTGTTCCGTAATTGTTACCCATGGTGCACCAATCGAGGAAACAGTACCGTTCGTGTAAACAGTTGGCAACGAGGACGGCGGTTCGACGCGCAAGGGTGTATCTTCATGGCAACGGCCTTAGGGGCCGCGCAGCGGGCATGCGATGCGTCGCCCGCCGCCGGATGCGCGTTGGGAGACGGTGCGAAGGCGGGGGCGGGAAGCGGCATGCAACACTCATGCGAAAGGAAGTACCCATGAACAACCCTGCTCAGAAATCCTATCAGCTCTACATCGGCGGCGAATGGGTCGACGCGTCGGACGGCGGCACGCTCGACGTGTACTGCCCCGCCAACGGTGAACAGCTTTCCGTTATTGCCGATGCCACCAAGGAAGACGTCGACCGCGCGGTCGACGCTGCTTGGGAGGCGTTCGAAACCTGGAGCAAGACGACGAAGGCCGAGCGCGCCATCATCCTGAACAAGGTGGCCGACCTCATCGAGGAGAACGCCGAGAGGTTCGCGCTGCTCGAATCGCTGGACAACGGCAAGCCTATCCGCGAGACGCGCGCCATCGACGTGGCGTACTCGGTCGATCATTTCCGTTACTTCGCCGGCGTGCTGCTGGCCGATACGGGAGAGGCCGACATGCTTCCGGGCAACATGATGTCGCTCGTGCTGCACGAGCCCATCGGCGTGGTGGGGCAGATCGTGCCGTGGAACTTCCCGTTCCTCATGGCCGCTTGGAAGCTGGCTCCCGTGCTGGCCGCCGGCGACTGCACGGTGTTCAAGCCCTCGTCCACGACCTCGCTCACGGTGCTCGAGCTTGCCAAGCTCACCGAAGGCGTCATTCCGGCCGGCGTATTCAACGTGGTCACGGGCCGCGGCTCGAAGTCGGGTCAGTACATCCTCGACAATCCCAAGATCAGCAAGCTTGCCTTCACCGGGTCGACCGAAGTCGGTCGCGACGTGGCCCGCGCGGCGGCCGAGCGCCTCATCCCGGCCACGTTGGAGCTGGGCGGCAAGTCGGCGAACATCATCTTCCCCGATGCCAAGTGGGACATGATGCTGGACGGCATCCAGTTGGGCATCCTGTTCAACCAGGGCCAGGTATGCTGCGCCGGCAGCCGCATCTTCGTGCACGAGGACATCTACGACAAGTTCGTCGAGGACGCATGCGAGGCGTTCAGCAAGGTGAAGGTGGGCATGCCTTGGGAGGACGACACCCAGATGGGCAGCCAGATCGACCAGAATCAGATGAACAAGATCCTCGAGTACGTGGAGATCGCCAAGCAGGAGGGCGGCCGCGTTCTCTGCGGCGGGGAGCGTGCGACCGAGGGCGAGCTCGCCAAGGGCGCGTTCCTGAAGCCGACGCTCATCGAGGTGCCGAACAACTCCTGCCGCGTGGCCCAGGAAGAGATTTTCGGGCCGGTGGCCGTGGTCATCAAGTTCAAAGACGAGCAAGAGGTCATCGACCTGGCCAACGATTCCGTGTACGGCCTGGGCGGCGCCGTCTGGACGCGCGACATCAACCGCGCCTTCCGCGTCGCGCAGGGCGTCAAGACCGGGCGCATGTGGGTGAACACCTACAACCAGATCCCGTCCGGAGCGCCGTTCGGAGGCTATAAGGAGTCCGGCATCGGCCGCGAGACGCACAAGATTATGCTCGAGCACTACACCCAGACGAAGAACATCATGATCAACCTGGGCGAAGAGCCGAGCGGCTTCTACCCGGCGAAGTAAAGATCCCCTGCACCTAGAAGCAGGCGGGAGAGCATGACGAACGCGAAGCGCCCCGATCGGGGCGCTTCTGCATGCAGAGCCTTCTAGAAATCGCTTCGCTGCATGTTGAGGTAGTTCAGCAGCTCGCTGCGCTTGTGGATCTGCATCTTCTCGTAGATGTGCCGCACGTGGGTGTTCACGGTGTACGGCGATATCACCAGCTTCTCGGCCATGTTGTTCGTGGTGTAGCCGCGCGCGATGAGCACGAGGATCTCGGCCTCGCGCCCCGACAGGCTGAACTCCTTGGCCACCTCGGAGCAGATCTCGTCGATCTCGGCCTTCGTGGGCGGCGCGGCCGTCAGTGCCACGATGTTGAACTCCTGGCGCACCAGCGGCACCAGCAGCACGGCCAGCACGCACATGAGCCCCAGGCACGTCTCGGGCGTGATGGCGAAGGCCAGCTCGGGGGCGTGCTCGTAGCCTACGGCCCACGTATTGCCTACGGCGATGCCCGCGCGCACGAACGCGCCGGAGAAGGCGAACGCTACGGCCGGCGTCACGTAGCCTTTCGAGGTGAGGATGCCGAAGTACATGATGAGCAGGATTTCCAGCAGCGACGAGATGCCGGTCGCCATGATGAAGGCGGGGAAGAACGCCACCTCGTCGGCCAGGAACAGCGCGAACGCCGCGATCAGCAGCACCAGCAGCCAGGGGAACATCTTGAATATGCTGGCCTTGTCCTTCGACGCGATGCTGATGCCGGCGATGCCCAGCATGATGGCCGCCCCTCCGAGGATGCCCAACGTGAAGCTGACGTCTCCGGTGGGCAGCACCTCCCAGGGGATGATGGCCACGAGGAAGTAGCACGCGACGCTGGCCAGGAAGGTGATGATGCTCACTGCGACCATGTTCTTGAGACCGCCCTGGGCCGCGCTCTTCGGCAACAGCACCGGAAACGCCCGCGAGCCGTCGCGGCGAGCGGCCACCAGCAGCATGCCGGAGGCGATGGGCAGCAGTGAGACGAACGCCGTCGTCACGTACGAGGGCAGCACCCACGCCAGGATGATGGTTCCGAGCAGCGTCAGGCCGAACGTTGTGCCGATGTGGCGGAGGGTGAAGTTCGCCTTCACGCAGGCGTAGCGCTCGCCCCAGAGGATCCACATGACCGATTCGGTGATGCCGAGAAAGAAGGACAGCGCGTAGGCGAGGCCGGGCACCGTGAACACTTGAGGAATCAGGCATATCGCCAACGTTGCAAGGCAGGTGAGCGCCGGCGCGGCCACGTAGAGCCAACGGTAGGCCGAAAGGTGACGTTTGCGCCCCAGCATGAACGCGATGAGCAGCAGCGAGACCACGGTGGCGCCCAAGTTCACCAGCCAGGAGATGGTGACGCGCTCGTCCAGCAGTTCGGTCTGCGTGAACATGTGCGGGACGAACCATAGAGCGTAGTGCCATGCTAAAAGCAACGCGAATCCCACGTATTTCAGCGCAGGACGAGTCGCAAGATCCGTCAAGTACCCCTCTTTTCCCGTTTTCCGGTCCGACGGTGCTGCCGATTGGAGCGTCATAAAGCCGACCACCCTTCCTATCTCCCGTTAGCGATGGATGATGATGCCGTTGAGCTGCCCTTTCGCAGGGTGGCTCCCAATGCCTCCGCCTTATTCATCACGGCGAGAATCTATCACTAATTCTTCGGTAACGCCTCGCAAGAAAGTAAGTATTAGGCCAATTAGTGGGGATTTTGCGATGGCAAAACCACAGTCTGCGAACAGAATGCACCCAACGGCTCGGTTCGCCGCCGGTCGCCGCCATGAACGTGCCGGCGACCGACTGAGAGACCGGGCGCAGACAAGGAGAAAGGAAGTAAGGATGTCATTGCTTGCCAAGAGCAAGGGAGAGGTTACCTACAAGGAGCTCTCCACCCTGCACAAGTGGGCGCTCGTCGTGCTCATCTCCATGGGCTCGTCGATCATCTACGCGCCGATGTATCTGAAGAACGTCTTCTACGATCCACTGATGCAGGCGCTCGGCGCCACCAACGCCGACCTCGGCCTCATGGTGTCGGCCTACGGCATCGCCGCCATGATCTGCTACCTGCCCTCCGGCATCGTGGCCGACAAGTTCCGCATGCGCACGCTGGCATGGGTCGGCTTCATCGCCACCGCCGTGCTCGTGTTCGTGTACGCCATGCTGCCTTCCGTGCAGATCTGCCTGATCCTGTTCGTGCTCATGGGCGTTACCTCCATCCTCGTGTGGTGGGGCACGCGCTTCAAGGTCATCCGCCTGTGCTGCGAGGAGAACGAGTACGCCTCCAAGATCGGCATCAGCTACTCCATCTACGGCGTCACCGGCCTCGTCATCGGCCTCATCAACGCCGGCATCATCGCGGCCATCTCCGGCTCCGCGGGCGTGCAGGCCATGCTCATCTTCCTGGGCGTCGTCATCGCCGTCCTGGGCGTCGTCTCCTTCTTCATCATCCCCGACTTCAAGGGCGAGATCAACAAGGACGCCAAGCTGTTCAGCGTCAAGGAGGCCATCCAGGCCATCAAGCACCCCGGCGTCATCTGGGCCTGCGTCGCGTACTTCGCCTGCTACGCCGTGTACCAGGGCGCTACCTACACCACGCCGTACCTCACGCAGTGCTTCAACGCCGACGGCAACCTCGTGAACATCGTCGGCCTCATCCGCACCTACGGCATCGGCCTCATCGCCGGCCCCATTGTCGGCTTCATCGCCACGAAGATCAAGAGCCCCTCGAAGACCATCCTGGGCGGCTTCATCCTGTCCATCGCGGTACTCGTCGGCTTCATCCTGTTCCCGCAGGATCCCTCCGGCGCCATGGTCGCCTCCATCCTCGTGGTCGTGTTCGGCTTCACCACCTACGGCGCCTTCTCCATCGGCTCCTCGCCGCTGTCCGAGGTCAAGATCCCCATGGCCATCTTCGGCACCGCCTCCGGCCTGCTGTCCGTCATCGGCTTCCTGCCTGACGTGTTCATCCACACCTGGTACGGCGGCATGATCGACGCCCAGGGTACGGCAGCGTTCTCCAGCATCTTCGGCTTCGAGATCATGTTCGGCGTCATCGGCTGCATCGCGCTGGTCATGCTGCTCCGCTCCATCAAGAAGCACTTCGGCGCCTCCGACGCGGTCGCGGCCGCAGAGGACGGCGAGTCCGCCAAGGCGTAACGCGCCGCCAGCGAGCGCGGGGGCGCGCCGCTGCAAGCAGCGTCCCCGCGTCTCGATCCCGTTGTTCCACCGGATCCACCATCCCGCATCGATCGGTTCGCGAAAGAAGGTTGCAATGAACAAGCTCGACGTGCTCTCGAAGATCAACCCGCAGATGAAGGCCGTGCTCGCCAAAGAGGACGAGCTGGCGGGCGACGCGAACGATACCAGCGTGGGCTTCGAGAAAATGCGCGAGAACTACGTGGCCGGCCGCGCGTTCTGGTGCGAGGGCGGACCGGTCATGGCCGAGAAGCTCGATGCCGAGGTGGGCGGCCCCTACGGCGCCATTCCGGTGCGCTACTACTATCCCACGGCTGCAGCCGCTGCTGGCCGTGCGGCAGGGAAGCCCGCCATGCCGGCCATCGTGTACGTGCACGGCGGCGGGTTCGTGCTGGGCAACCTCGACACGCACGACCGCGTGTGCCGCGTCCTGGCAAGCCATGCCGGCGTGCCGGTGGTGGCCGTCGACTACCGTCTGTCGCCCGAGGCCAAGTTCCCCAGCGCGGTGGAGGAGGTGGCCGCCGTGGCCTCCTACCTGCACGAGCAGGGCGCCCGTCACGGCATCGACGGCGAGCGCCTGTCCTTCGCCGGAGACTCCGGCGGCGCGCATCTGGGCCTTGCGGCCACGATGTACCTGCGCGAGGAGAAAGGCGCAAGCGACTTCGTGAAGTGCTGCCTTCTGTACTACGGCTGGTTCGGCCTGACCGACTCGTCTTCGATGCGCCTTCTGGGCGGTCCGTGGGACGGGCTTACCGAGGCCGACTGGCAGTTCTACATGCAGATGTACGCGAACGACCCCGCCGAGCTGGCGGCCAGCCCCTACGCGAACCTGTTCCTGAACGACCTGGAGCGCGACATGCCGGCCTGCTACATCGCGGCGGCCGAGTACGACCCGCTGCGCGACGACAGCGCCACGCTGGCAGCCATCTGCGAGCAGTACGGCACGCCCGTCCGCTACGAGGTGTTCGAAGGCGTCATCCACGCGTTTCTGCACTACACCAAGATGCTCGATGCGGCAAACGACGCCCTCGAGCACGGCGCGACCTTCTACCGCGAGCAGCTGGGGCTGTAGGCGCCGCGGCCGGAAGACCAATCAAGGCTACAGCGGGGGATCAGCCCCGTTGCACAAACACTAAAAGGAGGATCGTCATGGATTTCAAGTTGACGGACGAGCAGGAGCTTATCGTCGATAGCTACCGCGAGTACATGGAGAGCGAGAATTGGGAGACTTACTTCCACGAGTGCGACGAGAAGCACGAGTACCCGCTGCGCTGGGTGAAGGGCCTCTGCGAGCTGGGCTTCGACCAGATCATGCTCCCCGAGAGCCACGGCGGCCTGGGCCTGGAGCAGCCCTGCGTGACGCTGATGGCCGTGTACGAGATCCTGGGCAAGTACGGCGCCCCCACCTACGTGCTGTACCAGCTGCCCGGCTTCGAGACCATCATCCGCGAGGGCACCGAAGAGCAGATCGAGGCCGTCATGAGCACGCTGGGCTCCGGCGAGCAGATCTGGAACTCGGCCTGCACCGAGCCGGGCGCCGGTTCCGACGTGGGCGCGCTGGCCACCACCTACAAGCGCGAGAACGGCAAGATCTACCTCAACGGCACCAAGACCTTCATCACCTCCTCGGCCGGTGTGAAGTACCTCGTCATCATGGCGAAGAACGCCGACGACCCGACCATGTTCACCGAGTTCTTCCTCGATATGTCCAAGCCGGGCGTGAAGCTGTCCCCGCTGACCAAGCTGGGCCTGCGCATGGACAGCTGCTGCGAGGTCTACATGGACAACGTGGAGCTTGAGGAGAAGGACATCTTCGGCAAAGAGGGCAACGGCTTCATGCGCGGCGTGTCCGACTTCAACTTCGAGCGCTGGCTCGTGGGCGCCTGCGACTACGGCACCGCCATCTGCGCCTTCGAGGATGCTATGGCGCACGCGAACAGCCGCATCGCCTTCGGGAAGCCCATCAGCCGCTTCCAGCTCAACCAGATCAAGATCACCGATATGTGCATCAAGCTGACGAACATGAAGAACATGCTGTATGAGGCCGCCTGGAACGCCGACAACAACGACGGCAACTTCGACCCGGCCGCTGCCGCCATGTGCAAGTACTACTGCGCCAACGCCTCCTTCGAAGTGACCGATGACGCCATGCAGATCATGGGCGGCATCGCCGTGGCTTCTGAGCATCGCATCAACCGCATCTGGCGCGACCTGCGCGTCGACCGCGTCTCCGGCGGCACCGACGAGATGATGATCCTCGCCACCTCCAAGGGCGCCTCCATCAAGTACAAGCAGAAGTAAGCAGGAGCTCCGTTTAGTCAGTATTGGACAGGGCTGTCGTGGCGAGTCGGATAGCGGTGAAGGTTCCGAGGTCAATGAGGTAAGCGGCCTATCGGCCGTGTCCGAATGACTTCGGGTTCTGAACCGCTAGCCGGCCGCCACGGCAAGCCGTCACCATTCAAGGAGGATTCAACTATGGCAATTCCTACCGAAAAGCCCTCGTACGGCCCGCTCGACGGCGTCAAGGTCGTGTACGCGGCAGTGGAGCTGGCCTGCCCGAAGGCCGCCGACCTCATGGCCGACTGGGGTGCCGACGTCGTCTGGCTCGAGAACACGGGCGCGGGCGACACTATCCGCGACACCGCGTACGTGAAGCAGGCCGAGCGCCGCAACCAGCGCTCCGTGGCCCTGAACTACTTCTCCGAAGAGGGCAAGAAGGTGTTCTTCGACCTCGTGAAGGACGCCGACATCTTCATGGAGGCCTCCAAGGGCGGCACGTGGGCTCGCAAGGGCATCACCGACGACGTGCTGTGGGAGCTCAACCCCAAGATGGTCATCGTACACGTCTCCGGCTTCGGCCAGGAGGGCGACCCCAAGATGGTGAAGCGCGCCGCCTACGACCTGACGGTGATGGCCTACTCCGGCATCATCATGCAGAACGGCACGGAGGAGCAGCCCATGCTCCCCGGACCCTACGCGGGCGACTACTTCAACACGCTGATGATCGCCTCCTCGGCGCTGGCGGCCCTGTACAAGGCCGAGAAGTCCGGCAAGGGCGAGAGCATCGATTTGGCCATGTACGAGACGCTTCTGGCCATCGGCCAGTACTACCTGGTCGACTACCTTAACGAGGGCATCAAGTGGCCTCGTCCGGGCGCCCGCAACCAGAACCTCTGCGGCATCGGCGAGTTCAAGTGCAAGGACGGCTTCCTGGGCGTGTGCCTGTACGGCGTCGACCAGAACAAGTACTTCCTCGAGACCATCGGCCTGGGGCATCTCTGGGGCACCGAGGACATCCCCGAGGACACGAGCGGCCTGTGGCTGTCCAACCCGCACGCCGACGAGATCCAGAAGGCGTTCGAAGAGTACTGCCTGGCCAACTCGAAGTACGACATCGAAGAGGACTTCGCCGCGCACCGCATTGCCGTGCAGGTGGTCAACGACATGGAAGACCTCGTGGAAGAAGAGCACCTGCGCTTGCGCAACACGTGGGTCGACTGGGAGACGGTCGACGGCGAGACCTTCCACGGCCTCGGCGTGTTCCCGAAGTTCAAGAACAACCCGGGTCAGATCTGGCGTCCGATGCCGCATCAGGGCGGCGACACCGTCGACGTCATGACGAAGCTGGGCTACACGCAGGAGCAGATCGACGAGCTGGCCGCGGCCGGCGTCGTGAAGATCGGCTAACGCGGTACCTCGCGTCCGGGAATCGCTTCCCGGGCGCCACGTCGGATGCGCGGCCGGCAGAACTCGCCGCGCATCCGCACGATGCCGCCCTTGCGGGCGAGGGCCCTCGACGACGGCATCGTGCGGATTACCAGGGGATCGACGGATGGAAAAGGTGAGACGATTGACCGACATCGTGGGAAACGAAACGGTGCGCAGCCTGTGGGACGGCCTCGTGGCCGCGTGCGGCGAGCGCGAGTTCCTCCTCTTCCGCGATCGCACGGGTTCGACCAGCACGTACACGTATCGCGCGTTCAACGAGGAGATCGACCGGGCGGCCAACGTGTTCCTCTCGATGGGGGTCGCGGCTGGCGAGCGCGTGGCCGTGCAGCTGTGCACGTGCCCCGAGTTCATGATGTGCCTGTTCGGGTTGGCGAAGATCGGCGCCGTCATGGTGCCCATGAACGAGCAGTACCTGGTGGAGGAAGCCGCGTTCGTGCTCGAGCGTACCGAGGCCTCGTGCGCGGTGGTTGAGCCGAAGTTCCTCGGCCTGTACCGCGCCGTGCGCGACAGCGGCCCGTATTGCCCCAAGGGCGTGCTGGTGGCGCGCACGCACGACGACAAGGTCGAGGGCGTCGAAGAAGCGCGCGCCGCCCTCGAGCGCGACGGGTCCCTGCACGACTTCTCGCGGCTGCGCGCCGAGGCGGCGGCCGAGCTCGACGAGGTGCGCCCGCTGAGCGCCGACGACCCGGCCGAGATCATCTTCACGTCCGGCACCACCTCGCGCCCGAAGGGCGTGGTGCTCACGCATGCGAACATCCTGTTCAGCGGCTTGTATGGCGACTGGGAGGTCGCGCTGACGAAGAACGACCGCCTGCTCACCACCATGCCCGCCTGCCATTCCAACTTCCAGCTGGCCGCGCTCATGCCGGTGCTCACCGTGGGCGCCACGCTCATCGTGGTGGAGAAGTACAGCGCCAGCCGCTTCTGGTCGCAGATCCGCGAGTTCAAGGCAACCGTCACGCAGTGCGTGGCCATGATGCTGCGCACGCTCATGCTGCAGCCCGCCTCGCCCGACGACCGCAACCACGAGCTGCGCGAGATCCTCTACTTCCTGCCGGTGTCCGACGCCGAGAAGGAGGCGTTCGAGCAGCGCTTCGGCGTGTCGCTCATGAACACGTACGGCTCCACCGAGTCCATCGGCTGGGTGCTCACCGACCCGCCCACCGGCGCGCGCCGGTGGCCTTCCGTGGGACGCGCGGGACTTGGCTACGAGGTGCGCATCACGCGCGAGGACGGCACGCAGGCCGACCCGGGCGAGGTAGGCGAAATCCAGGTGAGGGGCGTGCGCGGCCGCACCATCATGAAGGAGTACTTCAACGACCCCGAGGCCACGGCGCGCACGTTCACCGAGGACGGCTGGCTGAAGACCGGCGACAAGGGGTACGTGGACGAGGACGGCTGGTTCTTCTTCGTCGACCGCAAGGTGAACATGATCAAGCGGGCGGGGGAGAACATCTCCACCACCGAGCTGGAGAACGTGCTGGCAGGCCACCCGCGCATCGCCGAGGCCGCGGTCATCGGCGTGCCCGATCCCATCCGCGACCAGGCCGTGAAGGCCTTCGTGCTGCCGGCCGCAGGCGCGCGGATCACCGAGGAGGAGGTGCTCGCGTACTGCGAGGAGCACATGGCGGGGTTCAAGGTCCCCTCGTACGTGGAGATCGTCGACAGCTTCCCCCGCACGTGCTCCATGAAAATCGAGAAGAAATTGTTGAAATGACCTGCGGGACGGTCGAGGGCATCGGGCAGCGCCCAGTCGCTCAGACAGTCCTCGCTGCGCTGCGGCGCCGCGGAGCGAAGCGGAGCAAGTCCCCGAAGGGGAAACTCGCTTGGTGGGTGCCGCCCGATGCCCTCGACCTCGCCTCTTTTCGTTTGCGACCCTACGGCAAGCGCAGCGGGGGATTCGACCGTGGCACGTACGAGTGAACCTGGTGAATGAGTACCCTTTTTGGGGACTTGGGAGATAAGGAGAGGGACTATGGCTATCAGCACTGAGATCGTGGGTAAGGAGTTCGGGCCGTTCGTAAGGGAGTACACATTCAAGGACCTGGAGATCTGCGCGCTGGGCTGCAACGCGGGCTACGACGGGAAGACGGACCTCGAGTACGTGAACGAGGGGGACGCCGCGAACCCCGATCTCAAGGTGCTGCCCATCTTCGGCGCGCCGCTGACCGTGCACGAGGAGATGACGCGCACGCTGGACTACGGCTACGACTACGACGGCTCGCTGCACTACGGCTTCGAGATCAAGCTGCACGCGCCCTTCAAGATGAACGACCGCATCGAGACGTTCGTCACCCAGGACGCGCTGTACGACCGCGGCGAGGGCCGCGGGTGCCTCTCGAAGCAGACCGGACGCTCCTACTCCTCCGACGGCACGCTTCTGTGCGAGACCGAGACCTGGGACGTGTGCATCTACGACGGCGGTTGGGGAGGCCCCAAGCCCCCGAAGGACATCGTGGAGATGCCCGACCGCGCGCCCGACGCCGTGGTGGAGGAGACGATGCCGCTCAACATGCCGCTGATCTACCGTCTCATGGGCGACTGGCACCAGCAGCACATCGACTTCGCCTACACCGAGCAGACGGGGCTTGCTCGTCCCATCGCCCACGGCGTGAGCTTGGGCGGCTTCACGATGCGCCACATCATCAGCTCGTTCTTCCCGGGCGAGCCGGAGCGCATGAAGCGGTTCAAGACCCGCATCACCTCGCCGGTGCTGCCGGGCACCACGCTGCAGACCCGCATGTGGAAGGTGGGCGACAACGAGATCCGCTTCCAGCTGGTCGATGCCGACGCCGACGAGACCGGCGCCAAGCCGCACCTGAACTTCGGCATCTGCGAGTGGGAGTAAGCCGCAGGTTGCCATCCTGAGCGCCGGTCGCAGGCCGGAGTCGAAGGATCCCGTGCGGCGCAAGCGGGAAACGTCACGGCTGGTGCCGCCGGGACCTTCGACTCGCTTGCGCTCGCTCGGGGTGACGGTAAGAGGAGCTTTCGCTCCGCTCAGGATGTATCGCAAGAGGAACGCATAGCACAGAAGGAGATGAGAGCATGAGCAACGTAAAGCATATGACCCAGGTAACGAGCCCTCCCATGGGCGAGGTCGCCGACGGCGCCAAGCAGATCGGCGGGGACGTGGTCCACAAGGTGAAGAAGTCGGCCAAGAAGACCATGGACGACGTGGCCATGACGCCCTTCTTGCGCAAGATCACGTTCTTCTCGAGCGGCGGCTCGTTTTTGGACGGGTACGTGCTCTCGCTCATCGGCGTGGCGCTCACGCAGATCACACCGCTGTTCAACCTCGACGAGGCGTGGAGCGCGGCCATCGGGGCGTCGGTTTTGCTGGGCATCTTCGTGGGCACGATCGCGGGCGGCTACCTCACCGACCGCATCGGGCGCAAGAAGATGTTCATCGTCGACATCGTGGCCATCGGAACCTTCTCCATCCTGAGCGTGTTCTGCGCCGACCCGCTCCAGCTCGTGGCGGCGCGCTTCTTCATCGGCGTGTTCGTAGGCGCCGACTACCCGATAGCCACCTCGCTCATCGCCGAGTTCACGCCCAAGCAGCACCGCTCCATCTCCATGGGCATGGTGTCGGCCGCCTGGTACCTCGGCGCCACGGTGGCGGCGTTCGTGGGGTACTTCCTGTACAGCGTGCCCAACGGATGGCAGTGGATGCTCGGCTCGGCCGTCATCCCCTGCATCATCCTGCTGGTCGGGCGGCACGACATCCCCGAGTCGCCCATGTGGCTGGCTCAGAAAGGCCGCACCGAGGAGGCCGACGCCGTCATGCGGCGCGTGTTCGGCGAAGGCGTGGAGCTCGAGCTGGAGGATCCGGGCGAGAAGACCAGCCTGCGCAAGGTGTTCGCGGGCGGCTACGCCAAGCGCATCGTGTTCTTGGGCATCCTGACGCTGTGCCAGGTGGTGCCGATGTACGCCATCTACACGTTCGGCCCCGAGATCATGACGGCCTTCGGGCTGGGGGAGGGCCACGAGGCCATCCTGGGCGAGAGCGTGGTCAGCCTGTTCTTCCTGATCGGTTCCATCCCGGCCATGTTCTGGCTGAACTCGATGGGCCGCCGTCCGCTGCTCATCCGCTCGCTCGCCCTCATGGCGGTGGGCCTGGTCATCCTGGGCGTGTTCCCGGACGCCCCCATCTACGTGATCATCCTGGGGTTCGGCCTGTACGCGTTCTTCAGCGGCGGCCCGGGCATCCTGCAATGGCTGTACCCCAACGAGCTGTTTCCCACCGAGGTGCGCGCCTCGGCGGTGGGCATCGCCATCGCGTTCTCGCGCATCGGCACTATCATCGCCACGTACGGCACGCCGCTGTTCCTGGCCGCCTACGGCATCGGCCCCACCATGCTGATCGCGGCGGGCCTCGTGATCCTGGGCCTCGTGCTGTCGGCGTTCATGGCGCCCGAGACGAAGGGCAAGTCGCTTCTGGAGACGAGCTCGCTCGACGAGGGGGACGCGCACCCGCGCGGGGCGTAGGGGAGGCGCCGTGCCATAACCTCGCGCGCCCGGCAACCGCCCGGGCGCGCGACGGCATCTCGCACGCCCCGTGCGCCCGCGTCGCCCGCATCCTGCGACCTCCGTGCGCGTCCGCACCTCGCGGTCCCAGTGCCCGTTCGACTTCCTTCGTCACGCGATCATCGCGCCGCCCTCGCCTTGCGACCTTCGCGCCCGTCCGCGTCGCTTGCTCTTTGCGATCCCCACATGCGCCCGACCGCCAGCGCCGTCCTCGCCTCGCCACCCTCGTGCCGCCCTCGCTTCGCGCGCGCTCCTCGCGGCCTCCGCGCACGTTCGATCTCATTGATGTGCAGCAAAAACGAGGTTTTGGCAGTCTTTCGACGTTTCGGAAGCGGTTGGACGCCGTCGGAGCGAACGCAACCAGGCGAAACCCCTGGTCGCGACTTCTCCGTTTCGCATTCCTTGTGGTCAGGACTGCCAAAACCTCGTTTTTGCTGCACATCGCGACGCGGAAACGTGCGCGAAGCCCTGCTGCGCATGTTGGGAAGCCGATTATACGAGCGGAAAGCTCATCGTTCATCGAAGAAAGACCCCGTCAGCATCCCGTGAAGCTCGTGCTGGGCTTTTCGCCAGCCGACTCCGTTCGTGGAAAGCCGCTTGCCCATGCGCCTTGCAAGAAGCCGTGCGATCTCGTCGAGTTCGATGAGGTTCCACACTGTTCTGCCCGTGATCGATACCACCGTGGTGCCTCGCGCCAGCAGGTCGTTCCTTCTTCTTGCGTCGTCGGCCATCTTCGCGCGGCTGCCGTGATGCAGGAAGCTGTCGTATTCCACGGCGATGTCGGCGGCCGGCCACAAGAGGTCGCAACGGTAGCGTCGGTCGGAGGGCTTGCGGCAGGCTTGCTTCTTGAGGCTCGCCCCTCCGTTCATTACGGGGCGCGGCAAGCCGTACCCGCCGAGCCGCGGGGGCAGGCAGAGCAGCAGGACGATGGCCGTTTCCATGGGCGAAGCCGAACCCGGCGCGATGTGTCGCACTGCTTTCCGGGCTTTCACCAGGCCGGGCATGCACTCTGCCTTGAGCAGGAACCGCCCTAGCCGCTTGACGGTGGTGAAAGGGCTCGTTCGGTCGAAGTCGACGATGCCGACGGTTTCTATGCCGTAGATGCCGCACAGCTCGTCCCCCAGCTTGACAAGCCGGGGGCAGTCCAGGACTTCCGCCATCTGAACGAAGGCGAGCTCCGGGGAGGACGAGAACGTCCCTTCGTCGATCGGCAGGAACGAACGGGCGGGGAACGGGCCTGATCGCACGTGGCAACGGGCGTCGGCGCATCGTATCCTGCACTCGCTGCTCGGCACGAGAAGGTGCACGGGCTTCGCGAGGTACCCGAGGCCGAAGCTGGCGAGCCCGTCGACGTCCGCGCGCGTCGTCTTACCGGCAGGCGGAAGCGGGGTTCCGTCGTGTCGAGGAAGCCGTTCCCGACGATCGGCTGCGGCCGGCGCGAGCGGATCGGCCTTCGCGTATGCAAGCCATTCCAATGCGGAAGTATGACTGAGATATCTGTTCATGACGTGAGGGTAGCATGGGGCTTCGATGTGTTACGAGCGTGCAGACCAGCTGTTTACCAGGTGTTATGGCACGTGGAATCCGCGTTGGAACGACGTTGGATCCGTAGGTGATCCACGTGGAAACGGCGTTGGATCCGTGGGTGATCCGCGTTGGAGCCGCGTGGAATTCCCGTTATATCGAACGGCTTCCTTGCTCCTCTCGCGCGGGGTTGCGCAGCCGTTGCTTGTCCGGCGGGCGGGGCGATCGTACACTGGATGCATGATGAGAAGCCTTCCCGACAGCAAGCAGGCCGTTCGTTCGGCCGCCCGGCGGTTGGGCGCCTGGACGCGCCGGCCTTTCGACACGGGGTACCGCTGGGGTCTGCCGCTCGCGCTTTACGCGGGGCTCTGCCTTGCGCTGCCGGCGGGCGCGGGGCTCGCGCTGTTCCTGCCGCCTGCGCTCGCGCTCGCCGTGAAGGCGGTGCGCGTATCGCAGCGCATCCACCGCCTGGACTTCGTGCGGCTCGTCGACGAGAACGGCACGGCGCGCCTCGACACCGAGACCGATCGGCTGCAGCGCGCCTGGGTGCTCGGCTGCATCGCGCTCGTGGGTCTGTCGGCGGCGTTGCTCGTCTCGCGCGCTGCGCTCGCGCTTCTGCCGGGTGCGGAGCTGTCGGGTTCCATCGCGCTGTACCTGGGATTCGCCGCCGTGCTGCTGGGAGGCTTTCTGCTGCTCTACTACGTGGCGCTGCGCTTCGACAACGGGCTCGCGCGCGGCCTGGCCAGCATCGCGGTCACCCTGCCGGCGTTCTTCGTCATCGTCGCGGTTCTCGGCATGGCGCTCTCATGGATCTCGACGCTCGCGGGCTCCATCGGCCGGCCTGCCGAGGCGGCCGTCGCTGACGGGTTCTCCTGGGTCTACGACGTCCAGCGCGTGCTCGGATCGGCGACGGACTACTTCGTGCGCCAGGACGCCGTGATCATCGGCGGTTCGGTGGTGTTCGCCGCCGTGCTCCTGCTGCTGTACGCCTATACGGTACCGTACTACTGGATGAGCAGCGTTGCGCGCTGGTTCAAAGGGCTCGGCCTTGCGGCGGTGGCGTTCTCCGGTGCAGCCATCGTGTTCGCGGGCGCGTGGCTGGTGGACGTGCAGCGCTGGGCGGCGCAGGGCGAAAGCGGGCAGCTCGCGCACGTCGTCGACCCCGACCTTGTGGGCGACAAGGCTCGGGCGCTGGCCGACTATCGCACCGACGACCTGGTGGCGCTCGTGAAGGCCTTCGTTCTGCCCTATACCGTGGGGGTGTTCGTGGCGAACGCCGTGGTGGCGTACCGTCGGGCGAAGGCGAAGCGCGAGAGCGACGCGATCCTCGACGGCTTCGCCCAAAGCGGCGCGGCGGACGAGGAGGCCCTTCCCGAGCTCGAGAAGCGCTACCTGTTCTTCGGCGGGCGCCGCACGCTGTGGGACATCGCCTTGCGCTCCATCGGCCACGACGTGCCCCTGCCAAGCCCCTTCGCGCCACGCAAGCTCACCTGGAAGGAACGTCTGACGGGGGAGTTGGAGTAATGAGACGTTGGCCCCGTCCCATCGCCTCGCTTTTTTGACGCGAGGAGGGATGCGCATCTCGCGCGACCCGTCCGCGCCGATTCGCGATGGATGCGACCCGTCCGCGCCGATCGCACGCCTCTGCCGCGCTGGAAAAAGCGAAAACCCCCGGACGCGCGTCCGGGGGTTTCAAGGACGAAAGCCAAGAAGGAGCTACTTGCCCTGCCAGTTCGGCGTGCGCTTCTCGACGAAGGCGGCCGGGCCCTCGATGCCGTCGGCGGTCTTCTCCAGGAAGCGGTAGGCGGCGTCGCTGTAGCGCATGGCGTCCTCTTCGGACATCTGGTCGGCGGCGTGCACGATGTACTTCGTCCACTTCAGGGCCAGAGGCGCGTTCTTCAGGCACTCTTCGGCCAGCTCGATGGCCTTGTCCATGACTTCCTCGGCCGGCACGACGTAGTTGATGAGGCCCAGCGCCTTGGCCTCATCGGCCTTGATCTTCTTGCCGGTGAGCAGAAGCTCCATGCAGTCCTTGCGGTTGATGTCGCGGGCGAGGCGCACGAGGCCGCCGGTGGAGGCGATGATGCCCAGACCCACCTCGGTGCAGCCGAACTTGGCGCGCTCGGAGGCCACCACCATGTCGCAGGACAGGGCGATCTCCATGCCGCCGCCGGCCGCGGAGCCGTTGCAGGCGGCGATCACGGGCTTGGAGCACAGGCGCGCGGTCAGGCCGCCGAAGCCGTGCTCGGTCACGGTCTGGCACTCTCCGCCTTCGCTGAGCTCGGAGAGATCCTCGCCCGCGCAGAACACCTTGCCGGTGCCGGTGACGATGATCGCGCGCACCGCGGGATCGGTCTCGGCGTTGTTCATGATGTTCTCCATGGCCTTGGAGGTGACGCCGTTGAGGGCGTTCGCCACGTCGGGACGGTTGATGCGGATGATCAGCAGGCCGTCCTCGCGAAGTTCGGATACGACGGTGTCGGTGCCATAGTAATCTGCCATTGCTCCTCCTTGGATTGTTGCGATCTCACGCCTGTTTCCCAAGCGGTCTCGCCTCCCGCTGCGGCATGTGCAGCACGGCGCAGCGGGAGGCTCGACGCGCCTGAAATCTGGTTCCATCATAGGGATCGTCAGGTATCGGCCGCATCGCAAGCAGCGCAGTAATTCGACGATACTGCGCAAGCGGGGCATCGCAAAAAAAGCAGTAGCCCCGAGTAAACCGGGGTAGCGACCAAGTGGAAAGGGCTCGCCGCGCCGCCTGGCCCGCGCCGCCGCCGGACGGCTCCGGCGCCCCCGTCCGCAGAGCCCGCGCAGGCATAGTCAAAAGTTGAGTAATGAGGGTTTCACAGCGATTTTGCGATGACGGGGCGATGACAGGGCGGCAAACTGTCATCAACGCGCCGGGAAGGGCCCCGGGCCTTCCGAAGCATCGGAGGAAGGCGCCGAGGCGCGCCCGGCCAACGACTTGCATGCAAAAGTAAGGCAAACGAGAAGGGAAAGGTACAGGATGAACATCGTTGCTGCTTTCAAGGTGGTTCCCGACGATCAGGATATCCAGGTGTCGGCAGACGGAACGCTCGACTACTCCAAGGCGAAGAACACCGTGTCCGCCTACGACCTGAACGCCATCGAGGCCGCCGCTCAGCTGGCCGCCGCCAACGAGGGCTCGAACGTGGTCGCCGTTACCGTGGGAGGCGCCGACATCGACGACTCCAAGTTGAAGAAGAACGTGCTCGCCCGCGGCGTGGACGAGCTGTACATGACCGCCGACGACGCATGCAAGGGACTTGACGCCCGCGCCACCGCCGTCGCGCTCGCCGAACTCGTTTCCAAGGTGGGCGACTTCGACGTCGTCCTCTGCGGCGACGGCTCCGCCGACAACTACGCGCAGCAGGTGGACGTGCAGCTGGCTGCCAAGCTGGGTCTGCCCGTGGTCACCGCCGCCACGAAGATTACCGCCAAGGACGGCGCGCTCGAGGTCGAGCGCACGCTGGAAGACGTGGTGGAGGTCGTCGAGGTGCCGCTTCCGGCCGTCGTGTCCGTCGCGCCGGACATCGCGCTGCCCCGCATCCCCGGCATGAAGGACATCCTCGCCGCCGGCAAGAAGCCGATGAACGTGGCGGGCGCCGACGGCGCGTACGAGAGCTCCATCGAGGTCGCGTCCTGCCTCGCCCCCAAGCAGGCTGATCGCAAGCGCGAGATCCTTGAAGCCTCGGCCGACGGCGCCATCGAGCAGTTCGCCGCCGCCCTCAAGGCCGCGCTGTAAGTTCCCTCGACCATCCCCTTATGCAATAGAAAGGCAGAGTTGATATTCATGAAAGTACTCGTTATCGCTGAACGCACGGATGCCGCTCGGGAGCTTTGCGCTGGCGCTCGCACCATGGCCGACGAAGTCGTGCTCGTCTCCTTCGGCGAGGCCCCCGAGGCCGTCGCCGATAAGATCGCCCGCATCTCCGTGCCGGAAGGGACCGTCCTCGACGACGCCGCCGACACCGTGATCTCGGTGTTCGACGCCGAGGCTCCGGCCGTGGTGCTCGTGGAGCCCACGCGCCACATGAAGACGATCGCCGGCAAGCTGGCCGCCCATGCGAACGCCTCCGTCATCACCGACGTCATGTCCTTCGAGAACGGCGCCGTCAGCCTGTACTTCGGCGGCGTGGCCGAGCGCGTGCAGAAGGCCGCAGGCGACGTGGCCATCTACACGGTGGGCGCGGGCGCGTTCGAGGGTGCCGAGGCCTCCGGCGCGAACGCCGTCGAGGACGTCGCCTGGGTTGCTCCGGCGACGCCCGTGAAGCTGGTCTCCTCCAAGCCCATCGAGAAGAGCGGCGTGGACCTGAACAAGGCCGACGTCGTCGTGGCCGCCGGCCGCGGCTTCGCCGAGGAGTCCGAGCTCGACCTGGCGCGCGAGCTGTGCGACAAGCTGGGCGCAGGCCTTGCCTGCTCGCGTCCCCTCACCGAGGGCGTGAACTGGCTTCCCACCGAGCTGTACGTGGGCGTGTCCGGCCTCATGCTGTCCCCGAAGGCGTACGTCGCCTGCGGCATCTCCGGCCAGATGCAGCACATGGTGGGCTGCAACCGCGCTGGCACGATGTTTGCTATCAACAAGGACAAGAACGCTCCGGTGTTCAAGCAGTGCGACTACGGCATCGTGGGCGACGTCAAGGACGTCCTGCCGAAGCTGGTCGCGGCGCTGTAAGACCGTTAGACCCGCCCGGGAAGGGGTCGGCAACGCCCAGTCGCTCAGACAGTCCTCG
>ERZ773103.2042-NODE-2042-length-19778-cov-5.443695_pt1 | contig 19778 bp, 19 predicted proteins | sample MGYA00511118_ERZ773103 | MGnify/ENA primary metagenome ERZ773103 (study PRJEB29015, sample SAMEA2737821) | human gut metagenome | biome: human gut; feature: human-associated habitat; material: faeces | place: China | collected 2012 ... | reverse complement strand
TTCCCAGTTTACACCATCGGTTTTCTTAAGTCCAGTTAGCCCTTGAACAGTAACGATTGCGCGGATGAGAAGGAAGCTGCGGCAGATTTTATGAAGCTGTGCAGTAAGTAAACAATAATGATAAAGGGTGAGAAGTTCAAAAAAGCTTCTCACCCTTTTGGATTATTTAGCAGCCGAATAATTCGGCTGTTTTTTTCATGCGCTCTGCGATCGGAACGCCGAAGGGGCAGCGGGATTCGCAGGCCTGACATCCGATACATTCAGAAGCTTTATGTTTCAGAAGCTCGTAATGAGACTGGATGGTTGCAGGCACGGAAGGCTGCATGGTAGCCAGATCATAGAATTTATTGATCATTGCGATATCCAGGTCAGATACGCAGGGCTTGCAGTGTCCACAGTAGGTACATTCTCCGCGGTAGGAATGCAGTGGTGCATTGGCAAGTATGGATGCATAGTCCTTTTCCTCTTCGGAAGCATTCTCATAAGCAGTGGCAGCATCGATCTGTTCCTTTGTGTCATATCCGCACATAATGGAACAGACAGCAGGACGTGTCAGCGCATAGTGGATACACTGGATCGGTGTCAGAGTTACTCCAAACGGAGAGCGTTTTTCATCAAAAAGCCGGCCTCCGGCAAAGCCCTTCATAACGGTGATTCCCACATCATTCTGTTCGCAGACATTATATAAATGTGCACGGTCCGGATCAATTCCCTTGAGCTGGGAGTCAAATTCCTCTGCAAACATGGTATCGATATTTTCACTGGCAGGAAGCATGTCAAAAGCAGGATTGATGCTGAAAAGAATCATCTCCACATATCCGGATTCGGCTGCTTTGACTGCTACTTTCGGATTATGGGAGCTCATGCCGATGTGACGGATCACACCTTTGTCCTTTAATTCCATGATATAGTCCAGATAATCGGAATGCTGGATCTGTTCCCATTCCTCTTCAGAATCAACATAGTGGATCATTCCAAGATCAATATAATCCGTCTGCAGACGTTTTAACAGATCCTCAAATGCAGGGCGGACATATTTCATATCTCTGGTACGAAAATACTGTTCATCCTTCCAGGTGGAACCAATATGTCCCTGGATAAACCACTGACTGCGGTTATCCTTGATTCCTTTTCCAATGATATCTCTGGATTTCGGGTCCGCCATCCAGCAGTCCAGAATGTTGATTCCTTTTGAGGAGGCATAGTGGATCAGTTCAATGCTTTCCTCCTCCGGATGCCGCTCCAGCCATTCGCCGCCGAAGCCGATCTCGCTTACCTGGAGATCTGTTTTTCCTAATCTGCGGGTTTTCATTATCGAATTCCTCCTTATGTACAAGAATATTTTTATTGTACCATAAAAGTAAGAATTCAGAAAGTATTGTAAGAGTTGACTTAATATGCTTTTGAGGCATAAATGAGCTATGATGATAAGGTATTTGATATAGACAGCAATCGCGATCTATAATATAGATACACAAAACATAAAGACAGAGAAAGGAAAGCAGAAATGGAGCAGAAAACATTACTTTTTACAGATCAGAAAATAAAAGAGATGATCATTCCACTTTTTCTGGAACAGCTGCTGCTGTTTTCAGTTGGCTTTTCTGTTGTGATAATGCTGTTTGTATTGGTGGGAAACCGGTGGATGCTGCAGCTTCTGTTTGGAAAGGTAGAGGCTCCTGTAATGGATGCCTGTGTGACTTATCTTCGAATCTCTGCCTATTCTTATCCGGCTCTGGCGATATACAATGCCGGTGCAGCTGTGTATCGAAGCCTTGGAAAGACAAATGTGACCATTGGTAATCTGGCTGGTACTGATCCACAATGTTTTCACTGCGACAGCATATCCTTTTTCGGGTGCCTTAAGTAACGGACTGCGCTCAGTAGGGGATGTGAAGTTTACCATGTATGTTTCAATCATCTCCACGATCGTAGTGCGGCTCTTTTTATCCTGGCTTCTCGGCATCGTATTTGACATGGGAGTGATTGGTATTGCACTTGCAATGGTAAGTGACTGGATCGTCAGAGCCGTGATCTTCCTGTGGAGACAGAAATCCGGAAAGTGGAAAAATTTCCAGGTGATCTGAGGCAGGAAAAGAATAATATGTGTGGAAGATATGAGGCATATATTACCGTAAGGATTGTATTTAGTTGGATAAATCAGGTATAATAACAAAATATAAATGAAAAAATAAGGGGAACAAAAAAATGAGTTTGTTATTAGGAATCATATATCTTTCATTTATCAGCCTTGGACTTCCGGACGCGCTTCTTGGAGCGGCATGGCCGGATATGTATCCGGAATTCCAGGTTCCGGTATCTTACGCGGGAATGATATCCATGATCATTGCGTTTGGAACGATCATTTCCAGTCTGCAGAGTGACCGTCTTACGAAGAAATTCGGGACAGGCAAAGTAACTGCAGTAAGTGTAGGAATCACAGCTTTTGCACTGTGGGGATTTTCAATCAGCCACAGTTTCTGGATGCTGTGTTTATGGGCGATACCGTATGGACTTGGCGCAGGAAGTGTAGATGCCTCTCTGAACAACTATGTGGCTTTACATTATGCAAGTAAGCATATGAGCTGGCTGCATTGCATGTGGGGCGTTGGCGTGACACTGGGACCGTACATTATGGGAGCAGTGCTTACCGGAGGTGCGACCTGGAACAGTGGATACCGGATCATATCTCTGCTGCAGATCGTACTCACAGCTGTTCTTGTATTCAGCCTTCCAAAATGGAAGAAACAGAGTGGATCAGAAGAGGAACAGGCAAAAAGCAAGTCTCTTTCACTTCGTGAGATCATTGCCATTCCAGGGGCAAAGGCAATCATGATTTGTTTTTTCTGCTATTGTGCAGTGGAGCAGACAACAATGCTCTGGGCGAGCAGCTATCTGAACCTGGCAAAAGGTGTGGATGCAGAAACAGCCGCTTCTTTTGCGGGAATGTTCTGCATTGGTATTACGATCGGACGTGGTATCAATGGTTTTATTGCCATGAAGCTTAAAGATGCACAGATGATCCGGATGGGACAGGCAATTATTTTTGCGGGAATCCTGATCATGCTGCTTCCTTTTGGAAAAACCGCTTCTCTGATTGGATTTTCCCTGATCGGATTTGGCTGTGCGCCGGTATATCCATGTATCATTCATTCCACACCGGAACATTTTGGAGCGGAACGTTCCCAGGCAATCATTGGGGTGCAGATGGCAAGTGCTTACATAGGAACCTGTCTGATGCCGCCACTGTTTGGTCTGATCGCAAATCACATATCTATCCGGTTATTGCCGGTATATCTGCTGATCCTGCTTGTGTTAATGACATATATGCATGAATTATTGAACAGGAGGAAATAATTTTATGGTAAAAATAATCTCAGACAGTACCTGTGATCTTTCACCGGATCTTTTACAAAAGTATGATATTGATATTCTGCCGCTTCACATTCTGCTTGGAGAAAAGGAATACAGGGACGGCAGGGATATCACTCCGGATGAGATCTTTGCGTGGTCCGATGCGAATAAGACAACTCCGAAGACTTCTGCACCGTCGCTTATGGATGCGGTGGAGATGTTGAAGCCTTATGTCAGTGAACAGAGAGAGGTTATCTGCTTTTCCATTTCCTCTGGTATGTCCACATCCGGGAATGTTATGCGGCTGGCAGCAGAAGAGCTGGAGGCCTCCGATCTTGTGACAGTGATCGATTCGGCAAATCTTTCTACAGGAATCGGTCTTCTCGTTATTGAAGCAGCGATCATGGCGCAGGAAGGAAAAACTGCCGGAGAGATCACAGCAGTAATCGAAGAGCTGAAGCCAAAAGTACGCGCAAGTTTTGTGGTGGATACGCTGGTATATCTTTATCGTGGCGGGCGCTGCAATGCTGTTTCTGCCATGGCGGGAAGTGTTCTGAAGCTGCATCCCAAGATCGTTGTGGAAAATGGTGCAATGGATGCTTCCAAGAAATATCGTGGAAAACTTTCAAAGGTGATTACAGCGTATGTGAAAGATTTGGAAGAAGAACTGAAGGCTGCCCGTCCTGACCGCGTCTTTATTACACATTCCGGCTGTGACAGAGAAGTTGTGGAAGCAGTACGCACATATCTTGAAAATCTTGAAGTTTTTAAAGAAGTCCTTGAAACACGTGCAGGCGGAGTTATTTCCTGCCATTGCGGACCTGGTACTCTGGGCGTGCTGTTTATTTCGCAATAGAGTCAAAGCCTGAAAATAATAAGGAAGGTAGAAGGTGTGGTTCATACAAAGAAGATAATCAAGGAAACATTCTGGGAAATACTGGAAGAAAAGCCGTACAATAAGATAACGGTGCAGGATATTGTAAATCGCTGTCAGGTTAACCGAAATACATTTTATTATCATTTTCAGGATATTCCGACATTGATGATAGATTCTATCGAGGATTGGATGGCGGATGTAATTCAAAAATACGGAACACTTGAATCGCCGGCAGATTGTCTCACCTATATGGCACAGGAGTGCATGAAAAGAAAAAAAGCCTTTTTACATCTGTTCCGTTCTGTGCAGAAAGATATATTTTTATCCAGATTAAACGAAATGGGCTATGATATCATCCGTACATATGTAGACAGAATCGAGGAATATGAGCAGATTTCAAAAGAAGAAAAGGAAGTACTGATCAAGTCCTATAAATGTATATTTGTGGGAAGCCTGTTAGACTGGCTGGTTCTGGTGGTAAGCCATCATCATCGTGGAGCGCAGAGCTTCCAGTAAGGCTTTTTCGCGGATATTGGAATCGACGGATCTTTTTGTAAACACCGGTCCGCTGCTCCGGAGTGGGGAGGAGTTCCGGTGCAGCGTCATTTCCTACCGGCATATAATGAAAATACCATACAAAATATGCTCCCAGATCGATCATGGAATCATAGAATTCTTCTGAAGTAATGGATTCATAGTTTGCACTGGTATAACAACAGGAAATGCCATAGATCAGTTTTTTCTCACGGAGAAGAGACATAGCTTTTGTTACTTTCTGATAGACACCATCACCACGGCGTCCATCCGTTGCCTCTTCAAAGCCTTCAAGAGAAATAGCAGGAACAAAATTTCCTACCCGGAGCATTTCGTCAGCAAAGTCCTCATCAATGAGAGTAGCATTTGTGAAGCATGAAAATACGCAGTCAGAATGCTTTTCGCAGAGACTGATCAGGTCTTTTTTTCGTACAAGCGGTTCGCCACCGGTATAGATGTACATGTAGACACCGAGCTTTTTTCCTTTGACCAGCCAACCAGTGTAGCATTAATAAAGAAATTGACAGCAAGAGTTTTGGCAACATTAGGGTCAACATCTGTAAAAATTTTGCGGATATAGGAATAATAAGGATGTTCCGGGTTTTCGATTGCTTCACGGATCGTTTTTCGCTGGGAAGGAAATCCACCTTTGGAAAATTTATCGGCCCAGTCCATCAGCTTTGACATGTTCTTATCGGGATCTTTGTAGATGTAGTTAAAGGTATGCTCGATTCCAAGCTTTTTTAAGGTGTTTGCTGCATTCATAATGATATTCTCCTTTGTAAAAAATTAGTTATTTTGATAGCTGTTTCTCATTCAGATAATGATAGTCAGGCAGCTGGGCGGTATGTTTTAGCGCCGGACACCAGAATATAGCCGGTACATGCAATTTTTATCTGCTTCAGAAATATCACCTCGTTCGTTCAATGAATATGTGGACATATTAAGGCAGAAGTCCAGGATGGACAATGGATAAATGGGACTGGGATATCTGAAAACCAGACATGAAGAGATGATTTGTCTATATTTACCAGGTTTACAACTAAAGAATGTAAACCATAATTTAAAACTCAGGTTGACAATTCTTTCCGGTTGTGATATAAAAAGAAAGTCATAACACATAATCTTTACGGGAAGAGGAGACATTATTATGAATCAGTCTTATGCAGAAAGCTCTGCTTCAGAGCGAAAGTTTACAACCAGAGAGATGGTGCTGGTTGGTATGTTTGCAGCAGTTCTGGCAGTAATCTCACAGATATCACTGCCAATGCCGACAGGTGTTCCGATCACGATTCAGGTATTCGGTGTGGCACTTGTAGGAGCAGTGCTTGGTTCCAGACTTGGAACAACGGCAACGGTGGTTTACGTTCTCTTAGGTGCGATCGGTCTTCCGATCTTTGCCAATTTTACCGGCGGAATCAGCAGTATTGTAGGCGTTACCGGAGGTTATATCTGGGCATGGCCATTTATGACATGGCTTAGCGGAATCCGTCCGAAAACAGATAATAAGACAAAAAATCTGGCAATTTCCATCGGTTTTTCCCTGATCGGTCTTCTGATCGTTGAGACTATCGGTGGTTTACAGTGGCATTTTGTTGGCGGATCTATGAGTATTCCGGCCATTGCGGTATATTCCTTAACTGCATTCATTCCAAAAGATATCGTGATCACGGTTCTTGCAGTATTACTTGCCATTCCGATCCGAAAAGGAATCAACAATGCAGGAAACAGATAAGAAACAACATATTAAGATTCATGGCGTCGGACTTGATAAAGAAGGACGATGTAAGCATTACCACACCAGCCTTGATATAGCCGCATTACTCTGCGCACAATGCAGAAAATATTACGCCTGCTATTCCTGCCATGATGAAATGGAAGATCATCCCTTTGCGGCAACTGCGCCGGAAGAACAATATCCGGTCCTCTGCGGAAGCTGTAAACGAAAACTTACACGCCGGGAATATAAGCAGGGCAGCTGCCCTTACTGCCATGCCGGTTTTAATCCACGGTGCAGTTTACATGAGAATATTTATTTTTCCTGTGGGGAATAGAAGAAATTACGGAGAAAGAATCAGGAGCATACGGAATTTTGAAAAAAAGTTCTGTATGCTCTTTTTGTTTATCTTAAAAAAGAACGGATTTAGGAAGAGACAGGGTAGATTTTATACAGGCGCAGAGAAAAGAAAAATGATAAAATTCTCAGAAGGAGCGGACCGGAAAGGACGCCGAATAATAAAAGACAGGAGAGAAGATCAAGATGAATAAATATGATAGATTTTATCCGGGAAGGGTTTGGCTGGATACAGAAGGAAAAAGAATACAGGCTCACGGTGGATCCGTGATCTTTATTGACGGAGTTTATTACTGGTACGGTGAAAATAAAGAAAAAACAGTACCTGGAAGCGGAATCTGGCACTGGGGTGTAAGATGCTATGCTTCCAGAGATCTGTACAACTGGGAGGATAAAGGACTGATCATTCCTCCGGAGCCGGATGATATCCATTCTTCTCTTCATCCATCCAGATGCATGGACAGGCCTCATATTATCTATAACAGAGGCACCGGAAAATATGTGTGCTGGTTAAAGATCATGAATCCTGATGAGACACAGACTTCAACAGTCCTTACTGCAGATCACTTTCTGGGACCTTATACCAAGGTAAGAGAAGGACTGAAGCCTTTGAACATGAGCGCAGGAGACTTTGATCTGGCAGTGGCGCCGGACGGAAAAGCATATTATTATTTTGAGCGTGTACACAGTGAAACCATTTGCGCAGACCTGACAGAGGACTATACAGATGTGACAGGATATTATTCCACACATTTCCCAAGACCTTATCCACCTTATGTCAGGGAGGCAACTGCTCATTTCAGTAGAAAAGGAAAACACTATCTCCTGACATCGGGAACCACTTCTTATTATCCGAATCCTTCAGAAATTGCCATTGCCGATACCTGGCATGGTCCGTACAGGGTACTTGGAAATCCGCATCCGGAGGACAAAAGCAACACATCTTATCATTCCCAGATTTCTTCTGTATTTAAGGTACAGGGAAAAAAGGATCTTTATATTGCATGTGCGGATCGATGGCTGCCCCGGCAGATGGATGCCAGATATGAGGAGTATTCCAGAATGTTTGAGGCAATCTTTAATCCGGATATTTCCGTTGAAGAACGTCAGAAGCTGTTAGCCAGGGAACCCCTTCCGGAGGATAACACATCTATTGCGGATTATGTATGGCTTCCGCTGCGTTTTGACGGAGAGATGGTGTATATCGACTGGAAAGAGGAATGGAGTCTGGACGATTATGAATAAATAAGACTGCTGGCGAATGGCTGCAAAAAATATTACCAGGGAAAATTCTCTGCTCTCTTTTTCAGGAACTCCTTCCTGTATTGCTGAGGAGAAATTCCCTGGTATTCTTTGAATACACGATAAAAGTGATCAGCACTGTTGTAGCCTGTTTTTTCGGAGATCTCTTCTATGGACAGATCGGTTTTTTCCAGATATTCCAGAGCTTCTTTCATTTTCAGTGTTTTAATAAGCTGTGTGAAATTTTTGCTCGTGTTTTCTTTGATGATCTTGGAGAGATAAGGGACAGAATAGTGAAAACGCTCTGCAAGTATGGGAAGAGTAACCGTTTTGTAATGACTCTGAATGTAGCGGACAATGGGAATATGATCCGGGCCGGACTTGTAATAGGAAAACTGCTGGTAGATGTGGTAGGAGCGGAGGACATAGACAAACAGCAGATTGATCCAGTAAATATTGCATCGTTCCACATAATTGTCATACCGGAAATTCTCCAGAAACAGTTTCTTTACAAGATCTTTGATCTCACAGGAAGCATCAGTTTTGATCAGCAGATAATTGGCCTCCTCGGAGGAGGACAGGATCTTGCGGAAAAAATCTGACAGGATGTCATCAGAGGAAAGCAGAGGAAAAAACAGTTTGCTGAAAGTGCTTTCCTTAATATAGATCGGAAATATGTAGGAATCTTTGTTAAGAAGAGTTACATTGTGCCGGGTAAATGGAGATAGAATGCAGAAATCACCTTCCGTCAGAATCTGCTGTTCATCCAGAAAGGTAAGTTCACACTGACCACGGTAAACGTAGTCGATCTCAAAGCAGTCGTGGAGATGAATAAAATCCTTGCATCCCCAGAACTGGTAAACGACAGTGAGCCCTGCGTTCGGAGGAACAATATCAAAACGCTCCGGAATATGCAGGATCTTATCCGAAAAATAGAAATATAGTTTCCGGATCTCTTTCAAAAAGTCATCGTCTTCCAGACGGATCAGACTGGATGTATCTATGGTACCCGGAAATTCCTTAAGGTAATGCTTCTGGGTGTAGATCTGGTGAAGAATAAAAGGAAAATCAGGGGCTTTTCCTGTGACACGATGGTATTCCTCTATATGGTCCTGAATCTCTCCGATGGAAATATAAAAATTCATAGGATTCCTTTCTTTATAGTATGGTTATCGTTATCATATTCTATGGAAAATTCTATCACAGGCCGCTTGTAAAGAAAATAATAAAATGTATAAAATATTAAAAAAGGTCGGATTTCAAAAGAAAGATAATAGATCATATAGGGGCAGATAACTGTTTCAGCTGATAGAATAGAACTATCAAAAGAGAAAGATGAGGAGGTCCGAAATGGAACAAAAAATGAAAGCAACCGATAAATTAAGCTGGCTGGAAAAGATATCCTTCTCCGGCGGTGAGATGGGAACAAACCTGCTGTTTACAGTTATGAGTGCATATCTGCTGGTTTACTATACCAATTATGCTCATGTAAATGCGGCAATAGTAGGAACCATTATGTTTGTGTCAAAGATCTTTGATGCGATTTCAGATGTGGCAATGGGATATGTGGAAGAAAGATTTGCAAAGCCAGGAGCAAAGGCAAGACCATGGCTGAAAAGAATGGCACTGCCATATGCGATCTCCGCGATCATTCTTTTTACTGTGCCGGATTTTACAAGCACGGTAGCTCAGGGAATTTATGTATTTATTACTTATAATCTGTTCTGTACGATCTACACAATGATCGTTATTCCGTATAACTCTCTTCAGGCGCTGATCACACAGGATAAGGATGATCGAAAGACAACAGGAGTTCTCCGGTCAATCTTTTCTACTATAGCATCTACGATCGTGAATTCCTTTACAATGATCTTTATAGGATGGGCCGGAAATACAAAGCTAAGCTGGACCATTGTTATCGGTGTATATGCTGTCATTGCGCTGATCGTATACAGTCTTTGCTATGTCAACACAACAGAAAGAGTTAATGCTGAGGAAGACCAGCATGGACAGGATGACAAAAAGCTTGGTTTTGTGGAAAGTCTTTTCAATGTAATGAAAAATAAATACTGGCGTATCCTTACAGTAAACGGTATTTTTTCAAGTGCTGTAATTTCCCTGAACATGGGCTCTATGTTCTTTTATCTGGCCTATGTCTGCGGAAAGCCACAGTCTGTTGCAATCGTAGGAATGTTACTGTCCATGCCGATGCTGGTACTGATCCCGCTGTCAGCACCGATCGTTGCAAAATGTGGAATGAAAAACAGTCTGGTAGCAGGTGTCCTGATCATGACAGTGGGAAGAATTATCGTTGGAGTAAGCGGAGAAAGCTCTTTGATGATGATCTATGTGGGAACCTTTATTTTTGCTCTGGGCTGCAGCACACAGTGGTGTTCTTATCCGCTTCTCTGCTATACCGTAGAATATGGACAGTGGAAAACAGGCGTCCGTCAGGAAGGTATGATCATGTCTGCAAACAGTTTTGGTTCCAAATGTGGTACCGCGCTTGGTACTGCACTGTGCGGCTGGGTACTTGCCTGGGCAGGATATAACGGAGCTGCGGAGATTCAGACTGCATCAGCACTGACAGGAATTAAGATCGTCTATGTTTATCTGCCTGTTATCTTAAATATTCTTTCTGCAGTGATCTTAAGCTTTTATAAACTGGAAAAAGAATACTCAACAATTGTTAAAGAACTGGAAGAGAGAAAGGCTGTTGGAAAGTAACTATGTTTGAAAAATTATTTGATACTGTTATAGAAAATATGCTTGGCAGGATGACGTTGGAGGAGAAGGCCTACGCCCTGACCCCACTGGATAATCAGTACTGTTCCATTCCATCTCAGGACTTCTATGGCCCTACGCCTCAGGATGTTCCCGGAGGGGGACAAGATAACTGGCCTGCCGGAAAGCCGGTTCCGGGAGAGGATGGCAGACCTGCGGATGGAAAGTATCATCCTGTTGCTTTTCCGTCCAATTCTGCTGTGGCAATGAGCTGGGATAAAAAGCTGGCTTATGATGTGGGAGTGAAATGGGCACAGGAAGCCAAGGCCAGTCCGGAAAAGATAAATATCCTTAATCGTCCGGGAATGAATCTGAAGCGTTCACCACTGTGTGGACGGAATTACGATTATCTCAGCGAAGATCCGGTACAGACAGGAATTCTGGCGGCAGAATATGTAAAAGGAATACAGAGTCAGGGAATCGGTGCCTGCCCCAAGCATTTTCTTGCCAATAATCAGGAATTTGACAGAATGAATACAGACTCTGTAATTTCGGAGAGAGTGCTCCATGAGGTATATCTCCGTCCCTGGAAAAAAATGATCCAGGAAGCACAGCCCTGGATGATCATGACTTCCTATAATAAAGTTAATGGAGAGTGGGTCAATTCCAGTAAAGAGTGTATGAAGCTTCTGAGAGAAGAGATTGGTTATGAAGGCGTAGTGGTTTCGGATTTCCTTGCTATTCATCATAATAAGGTTGCAGCTCACAGAAACCAGATGGATATTGAGCTTGCCGCCCAGGAAATTCATACGAAAGAAATCGTGGAAGCGGTAAAAAATGGTGAGATAAAAGAAGAAGAGCTTGACCAGATCATCCGCCGTCAGCTTCGGATGGCACTGTATGCCCTGAAACAGGAAAATACGCAGGAAGCAGATCTGGAAGCTTTTCACAGGGAATCCATAGAAATTGCAGAGCAATGTATGACGCTGCTGAAAAATGAGGATATTCTGCCGGTTACCGCATCCTGTACAGACAGACTTATTGTTGCAGGAGAACTGGCAGAAAAGCCTAATATAACAGGCAGCGGAAGTGGATATATGAATGGTTATATGGTGGAAAATCCCTTAAAAAATATATGCACACTTGCAGAAAAAGCAGGTATTCAGACCGAATATATTCCAGGATACAGAATGGCTGATAAGATCCTGCCACTGGGGAAAAAAGAGGCAGGACAGAGCTGTGACCTGCAGATACCCCAAATATGCCAGAGTGATCTGGTGCTTGCTTTTGTGGGGGCACCGTATGGCCATGAATCAGAAAGCTATGACCGGCCGGATATCTGTCTGCCGGAAGAACAGAGGGACATGCTGGACAGCCTGACAAAACAGACGGATAATATAGTTATTGTTCTTTCCGGCGGAAGTGTCTATGATATGACTCCCTGGAAGGACAAGGTAAAGGGAATCCTTTTTGCTGGATTTGCAGGAGAAGGTGCCGGCGCTGCTGTTGCCAATATTCTGTTTGGAAAAAGTGAGCCGGGAGGAAGATTGACAGAAACATTTCCAATAGATTTCGCACATACACCTGCGTATTTTGACTTTACAGGGAAAATGATGGAAATGCCACATGTAAATTACTCGGAAGGTCTTCTTACCGGATACCGCTGGTATGATACAAGACATCTTCCGGTACTGTATCCTTTTGGATACGGACTTAGCTATACGACGTTTTCCTACACGGAACCGGTTGTAGATAAAGCAGTTATGACGCCGGAGGATACACTGACTGTGAGCCTGGATGTCACCAATACAGGAAAACGGGCAGGAAGCCAGGTGATACAGCTTTATATCCATGAACAGGGCGGACTGTTTGCCAGACCGGAAAAGGAGCTGAGAGATTTTGCAAAAGTATTTCTGCAGCCGGGAGAAACGAAAACAGTGAAATTTACTTTATCAGGAGAGGATTTTGCTGTATACAGTGATGTACTGCATAAATGGGGAGTACAGTCAGACCGATATGAGATTCTTCTGAACACTTCTGCACAGGATTCCATAGCCAGGGTATCTGTAGATATTATCCGAGGAGATCAGATGTATTATTTTACTGAAATGTCACCACTGGTACAGTTCATAAATTGCCCGGCTTTCCACGAGTATCTGAAACAGAATGAACCGCAGTGGAAACAGGATTTCTTTGATCTGGAGAAAACAGAATTTCTCGTTCTGATGCTGCCATTACCATTCTACAGAGTTTCAGAGCCTCTTCAGGGAGAACCATTTTTCACTGCAGAGAAGATTTCAGAGATCATTGAGCTGTGTAATCAATATGTGAGGAGAGAGAATAACACACAGCAGAGGTAGGAGATTATGAATAAAATAGAAGAGACTCTCAGGAATTTTACGAATAGAAAAGAGATAGCAGGTGCGGCGGTTCTGGTTCGAAAGGAAGGAAGAATCGTAGAAGACTTTTCTTATGGATATGGAGATATAGAAAAAAAAGTGCCGGTGGATAGAAAGACAATGTTTCGTCTGGCATCCATGACGAAACCGGTAACTGCAATTGCAGTGATGCAGCTGGTTGAAACAGGCAAGCTGGGACTTTATGATCAGATAAAAGATTACATTCCAGCGTTTGCCGGACAGAAGGTATGCAGAGAGAAGGTTGGAGATCTGATCTACACTCCGGATCCCAACAGTCCGACAGGACAGAGTATCAATGAAGAAAAGCTCAGAAATATACAATATGTAAGAGCTGACCGGGATATTACCGTATTTGATCTTCTTAATCACAGCAGTGGACTAGGGATGGGACCTGTGGGGGATACTCTTGTAAAGCGTGTGATAAAACCGGAAGATAATGTCTGGGAACGTGCTGTAAAATATGCAGAGCTTCCACTGGATTTTCAGCCAGGGACGGCCAGTGGCTACAGTGCTATGGCCGGGTTTGAAGTTTTGGCAGCTATTGTAGAAAAAGTATCAGGGGAAGCTTATGACCGGTATCTGGATAAACACATTTTTGAACCTCTTGGAATAAGAGATATTACATATAGACCATCCATGGAACAGAGGAAAAGAATGCCAAGGCTTTATGAGTACTCACAGGGAACATTGACTGATGTATCAGATACAGATGAGGGCTGGAGTCAGATGAGCCCGATAAAAAATACGTGTGTTTCCGGAGCAGCAGGACTGATTGGAAGTATGGAGGAATATGAGAAATTAGCACATATGCTCTTACAGAAAGGAACACTGGACGGTATACAGATTCTGAAATCTGAAACAGTGGAAATGATGGCCGGAAAAGGAATAAGCCATAAGAGCGAAATGATTCCTGGTGTATACTGGGGGCTTGGAATGGCGGTTGTGGATAAACCACAAACAGTACATCTTTCAAGGAGCAGAGGTAGTTTTGGATGGAGCGGTGCCTTTGGAACCCATTTTTTTGTGGATCCGGTTAATGATCTGGAGATGGTACTTGGAATTAATCGTTCAAATATTGGCGGAGCCGCCTCGGTGGTTTCGTTTGCTATAGAGGATGCAGTTCGAGAGACATTCTTGTAAAAGTGATGGAGTATACAGAATTTTGAAAAAAGTTCTGTATGCTCTTTTTATTTGCATAAAATCTGATATACTTTATTTAAAGTTAGGGATAACTAACTAGCGGAACAGGAAAGACTAAGTTGCTGCTTTAAACGATATGTTTTTACTTTATATGAAATAAAACGGAGGGATAAATAAATGGATGTAAATGTTTTCTATGGGATCCTGATTCCGTTTCTGGGAACTTCGGCAGGAGCAGCCTGCGTATTCTTTATGAAGAAAAATCTGAATGAACAGGTACAGCGGGCCCTTACCGGTTTTGCGGCGGGAGTCATGGTTGCGGCGTCGGTGTGGAGTCTTCTGATTCCGGCGATCGAACAGTCTGCCGACATGGGGAAGCTTTCTTTTGTACCGGCAGTGTTGGGACTGTGGGCAGGGGTTCTGTTTCTGCTTTTGCTGGATCATGTGATTCTGCATCTTCATCAGAACAGTGATCAGGCCGAAGGCCCTAAGAGTAAGCAGCAGAAAACCACCATGCTGGTTCTGGCAGTAACCTTACACAATATTCCGGAAGGAATGGCAGTCGGAGTTGTCTACGCCGGATATCTTACCGGAAACACCAAGATCACCATGATGGGAGCGATGGCACTGTCTCTTGGAATCGCCATCCAGAATTTTCCGGAAGGAGCGATCATTTCCATGCCGCTGCGGTCTGAGGGAATGGGAAAGGGAAAAGCTTTTGTGGGTGGAATGTTGTCCGGAATTGTAGAGCCGATCGGAGCGATTCTCACGATTCTGGCAGCTGGACTTATTGTTCCTGCACTGCCCTATCTTTTGAGTTTTGCGGCAGGAGCCATGTTGTATGTGGTAGTAGAAGAGCTGATTCCGGAAATGTCCACAGGAGAACACTCCAATGTAGGAACGATCTTTTTTGCGGTTGGATTTTCCCTGATGATGGTGCTGGATGTGGCACTGGGATAATGAAATTTTTCGAAATTTTTCGATCGTGTGAAAAAATTCTTGACTTGGAGTTGACTCCAGGTTGTATCCTGATATCAGGAGGTGTGCTATGACGATCAAAGAAGTATCAGAGAAATATGGGATTTCACAGGATACTCTTCGATACTATGAACGTGTGCAGGTAATACCGGCAGTTACCAGGACATCTGGTGGAATCCGGGACTATCAGGAAGAGGATCTTAAATGGGTGGAGCTTGCGGTCTGCATGAGAAATGCAGGACTGCCGATTGAGAGCCTAATCGAATATCAGAAGCTTTTTCAGGCAGGGAATGGGACAATTCCTGCAAGGGATATCATCAAAAATATTATAAAGAGTTGCTGAAATCTTTGGATTTTCCTGATATTCATTTCCACCAGTTGCGAAATACCTATACCACGATTTTGCTGAAAAATAGCTTTAATGCGAAGGGAGTTTCACATTTATTGGGACATTCCAAGGAAATCATTTCTGTAGATGTTTATGGAGATACAGCACAGATTATAGAAGACTGTTTGTATGCATTGGAGCCATATATTGAAGAAGTGATTCCAAAGGAGCGGGAAAATCAGTATTTTGATTATTCAGAAATGAATGAAATAGATTTGATTTTAGAAGAATATTTCCATGCAGCCTGATGAAAAATAGAATAGTAGTGAAAGAAAAAGTACAAATAACAATCGAACATTTGTACTTTTTTCTTACCCTCCTCTATATACTTTTGAAATTATCTTTGATATAATAGGGACTGTTACAAGAACAAACAGTAAAAATAAGACAGGATCGGAGCCAAGTGATATCAGGTATTTCCGAGAGCTGTTTAATCCGGAAAAATCAGTTTTGTGACTTTTTGCAGTTACGAGCTAAAAGAAGTGATGATTCACCATAAAAATAAGCTTTTCGTTACGAATCCGGATACGAATTTTTGGCTGATATTAGTCGTACTGAAAAAGTTCACAGAACTTTTTCAATCGCATAAATGCGATTAAAAGTCACATCTTATTGAACATTAGTAGTTCAATAAGCGTGAATGGAGGAATTTACTATGAATGAGTTCAAACTAAAAGCCCCATACAAGCCCACCGGCGACCAGCCTCAGGCGATCGAGCGTCTGGTCAAAGGCTTCAAAGAAGGCAACCAGTTCGAGACATTACTGGGTGTTACAGGATCCGGTAAGACCTTTACCATGGCAAACGTTATTGCTCAGCTTAACAAACCAACCTTGGTACTTGCGCACAATAAAACACTTGCAGCCCAGCTGTACGGTGAGTTTAAGGAATTCTTCCCTGAGAATGCAGTGGAATACTTTGTCTCCTAGCATGAGAAAGTCACAAAACAGGTGGTATTTTGTGGTATGTGGGTGGTTGAACATCCAGATGTTGTGGAAGTGGTAGTGGTGAGAGTATAGATGAAAAGCGGGTGGATGAAGAGGTTTTGTGACTTTTCATTGCTTGCTTTTTGTATGTTGAATTGTGTAGATGTACGATAGTTCTCTGATTTTTACAAACTATTATGAGAAAATGTTGATTGAAGAAAAGAAGAACGGAGATTATAATAAAAAAGAAATACCTAATCGAATGAGATAGAAAGGAGTATGAAAAGATGGATATATTGATAGATAAAAAGTTGAAATGTATATCAATTATGAAAAAAATCAAAATAGATGATTATTTAAAACTTGTTGAAAATGCTTATAAGAATCGCGGAGGAATATCTGGACAAAGAGAAGCCCTGAAACAAAAAACGGCTATTTCGATAAGAAATAGAATGATTGCAGATATTAAAGAAGGAACTATTTTGCCGCCTATTGTTGTCGGGATCGTAATTGATGAAGTAAAATATAAAAAATTAGAATCAAAGGAAATAAATTTTGAAGAGTTAGAGATTGAGAAAAATGCAGAGTTATTAAGTATTATTGATGGAATGCAAAGGACAACCGCTTTAATGAAAGCATGTAGTGAAAATGACAGTGTTGGTGAGCGTGAGTTAAGAGTAGAATATTGGATATCAGATAACAATAATAGCTTATTATATAGAATGTTAGTATTAAATACCGGTCAAGTTCCTTGGAATGTTAGAAGGCAGATAGAAGTTATTTTTTCCGGAATTATTAAAGAAATAAAAAATAAAGTAGATTGCATTGCTGTTTTACAAATTGAAGATTCTGCTAGAAGAAAAAAAGGAGGACAATATCAGGCTAGCGAATTGGTGGAACTATTTTTAGCTTTTGGTGCAAGAACATGGAAGGTTAATACGAAAGAAAAATTAACAGATGAATTTACACGCCATGATTTTTTACAAAGTAGTGGAGAAATAGATTTAATAGATATGTTTTGTGAAATTTTGAAATGTATGGCGGAAATAGATATTTTATTGGACGAAAAATATAAAATAAGTGAAGCTAAAGAAGAAGTTGAAATTGAAATCAATCAAAATGATAAATTTAAAAACGGTAAAGATTTATTCGCAAGTCAACCAGCTAGGATAGGATTTGTGGCGGCAGCTGGTGAAAAAATAATTGGTAGACCAGGTGAAGAAAGATCTGCTGAAAAAATCAAATGTGCGAAAAATGATTTTCTACAGACTTTTGAAACTATAAAAGAATCAATAGAAGAAAAAAAAGCCGAGGAACTTATTGAGTATATTGATTTTAGTACTTTAAATCAAAAAATGGAGCGGAGGACAACAAAAGTAGGAGATTATGAAAGAGAGTTATTCTATGAAGCGTTCAAAGTTGCAGTAGATGAGAAAGGTAAAATGGATAATTTAGGAATTTGTTGGAGGACGTTTTAAAGTGAGCGTTTCAAGGAATGATTTACAAAAAAATATTTTTTCTAAATTAGAGAACTTTGTTACCAATAAGGAATGCGATTATCAATTTGATATACAAAAATGTTATATTGATTATCAAGAAGAAGATAAAAAATATATCAGTACCATAAAACATTTTAAAGAACAAGAGTTTATTCCTAATGCTAGATTTTCAATGGGAGAATATAAGGATGATAAAATTTTGATTATTATTGGAGAACAAGAAATTGAAATTAATGATGAAGTCTTAACTAGTATAGAAATTGATTTGCCGATTTTTTTGTATGGAATATATGAATTAAATGGACAAGTCAATTATGGAAAATCCCCTATGGCGATATATAATGACATATTGTGTCAACCAGAAGATGACGAGTATACTGGACATAAATTGGAAGATTTGCAAGATTCATTTGAAAATATTGTTGCATATAAGATTGGAAAGAATAGTAGTTTGGTAGATGAAGATATGTATGCAGCTTATGCATATTATCTTTTGAAGAAATTACAAGAAAAGTCTGGAGAATGGGATAACAACACATTAGATGCTGTAGAAAGAGTTTTGTTAACCGGAAATGATAAAATACCATATCATAATATTGCTTTAGCGTTATTATCTAACCAATGGAATCATATTTTTTTGGAATCATATAGATGTATTGAACATTTATTTCAGATTATTAAACTTGATGAATTTCATGCTGGATTACAAACACAAATGTCCTTAATTGAATTTTCGAAACAGATAGAAGAAAAAATATCTTGGAGACCGAATGAAGAAAATGCAATAGAAGAGATTTTTAAGCAAATAGAAAATCAGAATTTTACAAGAGATTTGGAAAAGGTAAAAGGAAAAGAAAAAGAGGTTCAAGGGATGAAGCTCCATAAATGGTATTATCAAAAAAGAAATTCTATAGCACATTATAGGGCGGTACATGAACCTGTTAAGTTAGATGCAGCAGATTGGAATACAATGATAAAATTTAATTTTGAAGTTATAGAATACTTATATGATAAATATAAGAAGAAACTTTAGAAATATTGATACATAGCCGATTGATTCAAATTACAAGTCAGTCGGCTTTTTCATGCTCATTTTTATACATAGCCAGTCCTGTAAAAAGGATTGGCTATTAAATTTTTCAAGGAAGGAGGAAACTATATGACCAAGTGTAAAGTAATTGCCCTTGCAAATCAGAAGGGAGGAACAGCCAAGACCACAACAACATTAAATCTTGGAATTGGTCTTGCACATCAGGGGCAAAAAGTATTATTGGTCGATGCTGATCCACAGGGAGATCTAACAACTGCATTGGGGTGGACGAATGCGGACAGTCTTCCGGTTACATTGGAAACGCAGATGAAGAAGATATTACAAGATGAACCATTTGTGTATAATGAAGGCATTTTGCACCATGAAGAAGGAGTAAATATTATTCCGACCAACATTGAATTATCGGGCATGGAAATTTCACTGGTAAATGCCATGAGCAGAGAGCAGACTTTAAAGCTGTATCTGTCAGATTTGAAAAAGGATTATGATTATATCTTGATTGATTGTATGCCTAGTCTGGGAATGTTGACTATCAATGCATTAGCTGCCGCAGACAGTGTAATTGTTCCGGT
>ERZ773103.2031-NODE-2031-length-19898-cov-3.626619_pt1 | contig 19898 bp, 26 predicted proteins | sample MGYA00511118_ERZ773103 | MGnify/ENA primary metagenome ERZ773103 (study PRJEB29015, sample SAMEA2737821) | human gut metagenome | biome: human gut; feature: human-associated habitat; material: faeces | place: China | collected 2012 ... | reverse complement strand
TGGTGTTAAGATTCTTGGTAACGGTGAGCTCACAAAGAAGCTTACTGTTCAGGCAGCTGCTTTCTCTGAATCTGCTAAGGAAAAGATCGAACAGGCAGGTGGAAAGGCCGAGGTGGTCTAAGTGGCTGAAATGCTTCAGACCATGAAAGGCGCCTGGAAGGCTCCGGAGCTTCGCAAGAAGATCCTGTTCACTGTGTTTATCCTGATGATTTATCGGCTGGGTAACGCAGTGCCTGTTCCCTATGTTGATGTGGCATTGCTGAAGGAATACTTCGATCAGAACCTCAGCAACACGGTTCTGGGGCTGTACAATGCCATGTCCGGTAGCGCATTCTCCCGTGCAACGGTGTTTGCGCTGTCCATTAACCCCTATATCAACAGCTCCATTATTATGCAGCTGCTGTGCATTGCGATCCCTGCGCTTGAGCGCCTCCAGAAGGACGGCGGCGAAGAGGGCCGGAAGAAGATCGCAAGCATTACCCGGTATGTGACCGTAGGTCTGGGCCTCATCATGGGCTTTGCCTACTACTCCATGCTGCGGAATGCACACCTGCTGACCCAGACCGGTGCGCTGACTGGCCTTGTAATCGTTCTTACCTTTACTGCCGGTTCCGCATTCATCATGTGGCTGGGCGAGCAGATCACGGAATTTGGTATCGGCAACGGTATTTCCATTATTCTGTTTGCTTCCATTATCTCCAGAATTCCCTCCACCGTCAGCACTGCGATCACCAATATCGCAGGCGGCGCTGAGAGCATTTTCGGTGTTCTGCTGATCTTGGTTCTGGCTCTGGCTCTGGTGGTCGTGATCGTATTTGTCAACGACTCCGAGCGCCGGATTCCCATTCAGTATGCAAAGCAGATGCGTGGCCGTAAGATGTACGGCGGCCAGAGCACGTTCCTCCCCATCAAGGTGAACATGTCTGGCGTTATGCCCATCATCTTCGCACAGTCCATCGCTTCTCTGCCTGCTACGATCCTGGCCTTCAATGATTCCAGCAACGACTGGGCGTTCACCACGGTGATGCGCAAGGTCACGGATACCAACGGCCTGATTTATGCCATTGTGTATTTCCTGCTGATCATTGGTTTTGGCTATTTCTATGCTGCGATCCAGTACAATCCCATTGAGATCGCTAACAACCTGAAGAAGAACGGCGGCTTTATCCCCGGATTCCGTGCTGGGCGTCCGACTGCCGAGTTCATTCAGAAGGTCATTCACAAAATCGTGCTCTTCGGCTCCCTGTATCTGGGCGTTGTCGCAATTCTGCCGATTATCATCTCCAATATCTCCGGCTATGCCAGCCTCGCAATTGGCGGTACCTCCGTCATCATCGTGGTAGGCGTTGCTCTTGAGACCGTTAAGGCTCTGGAGGCTCAGATGATGATGCGGAATTACAAGGGCTTTCTTGAGTAATTAAGGGGGATATCGTAATGAACGTCATTCTTCTTGGTGCTCCCGGTGCGGGCAAGGGCACCCAGGCTGAGATCATCAGCGAAAAGCTGGGGATTCCCACCATCTCCACCGGAAACATTCTCCGTGAAGCAGTGAAAAACGGCACGGAAGTCGGCCTGAAGGCCAAGTCCTATATGGACGCCGGCAAGCTGGTTCCCGACGAAGTGATCGTTGGAATTGTGAAAGAGCGCGTTGCGCAGCCTGACTGCCAGAAGGGCTTTATTCTGGACGGTATGCCCAGAACCATCCCTCAGGCAGAGGCACTGGTCGCACAGGATGTGCCCATCGATAAGGTCGTGTCCATCGAGATCGCTGACAAGGTCATCGAGGATCGTATGGTCGGCCGTCGTGTCTGCGCAGCCTGCGGCGCCAGCTATCATATTACCGCGAACCCGCCGAAGACCGAGGGCGTTTGCGACTCCTGCGGCGGCAAGCTGGAAATCCGTAAGGATGATGCGCCTGAGACGGTGAAGAACCGTCTGAAGGTGTTCCATGATGAGACGGAGCCTCTGAAGGCTTTCTATGAAAAAATGGGCATCCTGAAGGAAGTCGAGGGCAATCAGCCCATCGAAAGTGCAACCAAGGATATTCTGGCTGCACTGGGGGCAAATGTATGATCTCCATTAAAACGCCCTATGAGATTGAGATCATGCGAAAGGCCGGTAAAATCACCGCAGAAGCAAGAGCCGTAGCCGGTGACATGATTCGTCCGGGTGTGACGACACATGCCATCGACAAAGCGGTTCATGACTACATCGTATCTCAGGGAGCGGCTCCGTCGTTCCTTGGGTACGGCGGTTTCCCTGCCAGCGCCTGCATTTCCATCAATGACGTGGTGATCCACGGCATCCCCGGAAAGCAGGTCGTTCAGGAAGGCGATATCGTCTCTGTGGATGTTGGCGCCTATTGGGGAGGCTTCCATGGTGATTGTGCTGCCACCTTCATCTGCGGCGAGACCGATGAGGTCTCCCGGAAGCTGGTGGAAGTGACCCGGCAGAGCTTCTATGAAGGTTTGAAGTTCTGCAAGCGTGGATTCCGAATTTCGGATATCTCTCATGCGGTACAGACCTGCGTAGAGGCAAACGGCTTTGGTGTTGTGCGGAAGTTCGTCGGCCATGGTGTTGGCGAGCAGCTCCACGAGGAGCCTGAGGTTCCCAACTATGGGCACCCCGGCCGCGGCCCCAGATTGATGCCCGGCATGGTCATTGCCATTGAGCCCATGGTTACCGTTGGCTCTTATGATGTGCATGTTATGCCGGATCGCTGGACCACAAAAACAGTGGACGGCACCAGAGCGGCTCACTATGAAAATACTGTGCTCATTACCGACGGCGAGCCGGAAATTCTCACCGTCACCGAGAGGCAGGACAATGGATATCTCTAAAGCGGATATCATCGTTTCTATGGCTGGCCGGGACAAGGGAGGGCTGTTCTATGTGCTCCGTGTGGAGAACGGATATGCATTTCTTGCCAACGGCAAACAGAGGACCATGGAAAATCCCAAACGGAAGAAGCTGAAGCATCTCCGTTTTGCCGCTCGGATTGATTCTAACGTTGCCAAGAAGATTCTTCAAGGCGACAAAGTACTCAACAGCGAGTTACGCAGGGATTTGGCCATTTATGGTCAGACATTAACAGTCAGAACCAAGGAGGCTGAGTAATCTTGGCAAAAGACGACGTAATTGAGCTTGAGGGCATCGTAGTGGATGCATTGCCGAATGCAATGTTCTCGGTAGATATCGGCAAAGGACACACCATTCTGGCACACATTTCCGGCAAGCTCCGGATGAACTTTATTAAGATTCTTCCGGGAGATAAGGTCACCGTTCAGATGTCGCCCTATGACCTGACACGGGGACGGATCACCTGGAGAAGCAAGTGAGAGACACGTTCTCAATATGGAGGTTAACAGTATGAAAGTAAGACCGTCCGTAAAGCCCATGTGCGAGAAGTGCAAAGTCATTAAGCGCAAGGGCCGCGTTATGGTGATTTGCGAGAATCCCAAGCATAAGCAGAGACAGGGTTAAGAAAAGGAGGTGCAGAGTTAAATGGCACGAATTTCCGGTGTTGATCTGCCGAAGGATAAGCGAGTCGAGATCGGCCTGACTTATATCTATGGTATCGGCAGAAAGAGTGCAAAAGACATTCTTGAGAAGGCGGGGATTAATCCCGACATCCGCGTAAAGGACCTGACAGACGATCAGGAGGCCGCCCTCCGTGACGTCATTGATAAGGGCTACACCATCGAAGGTGATCTTCGTCGTGAAGTCGCTCTGAACATCAAGCGGCTCACCGAGATCGGCTGCTACCGTGGCACTCGCCACAGAAGAGGCCTGCCCGTAAGAGGTCAGCGTTCCAAGACTAATGCCAGAACTCGCAAGGGTCCCAAGAAGACCATTGCTAATAAGAAGAAGTAAGGAGGGATATGTATGGCTGCCAACAAGAAAAAGGTTATCAAAAAGCGCCGTGAGCGCAAGAACATCGAAAAAGGTGCTGCACATATCCGTAGCTCCTTTAACAATACCATGGTGACGATTACCGACCTCAACGGTAACGCCATCTCCTGGGCTTCCTCCGGCGGCCTGGGCTTCCGTGGTTCCAGAAAGTCTACTCCCTATGCTGCACAGATGGTTGCTGAGACCGCTGCAAAGGCTGCTATGGAGCATGGCCTGAAGACCGTGGAAGTATATGTGAAGGGCCCCGGCCAGGGCCGTGAATCCGCCATCCGTGCGCTTCAGTCCGCTGGCCTCGAGGTCAACATGATCAAGGACGTGACTCCCATTCCTCACAATGGCTGCCGTCCTCCCAAACGCCGCCGCGTATAACTTATAAGGAGGAAATTAGCAATGGCTAGAAATACACAGCCTGTTCTCAAGCGCTGCAGAACGCTGGGCGTTTCTCCTGCCGTCATGGGTTACAGCAGAACTTCCAACAAGAACCCCGGCGGCCAGAGAAGAGCCAAAAAGTCTGAGTATGCAACGCAGCTGACCGAGAAGCAGAAGGTTAAGTTTGTTTACGGCATTCAGGAAAAGCAGTTCCATGCTTACTACGAGAAGGCCTCCAAGATGGCTGGTAACACCGGCGAGGAGCTTCTGTGCATGATCGAGCGGAGACTGGACAATGTCGTTTACAGACTGGGCTTTGCTTCCACCCGCCGTGAGGCTCGTCAGCTGGTAAACCACGGTCATTTTACCGTTAACGGCAAGCGCGTCAACATTCCCTCTTACCTGGTTAAGACCGGCGATGTGGTCGCAGTTTGCGAGAAGAGCTGCTCCAACGCTTTCTTTAAGAAGCTGAAGGAGGATGACGTCTTTGCGGCTACTCCCAAGTGGCTGGACAGAGACAAGAACACACTCACTGGTAAGGTCATTGCCGCTCCCGCAAGAGAGGACATTGACTTCGAGATCGCTGAACATCTTATCGTTGAGTTGTACTCCAAGTAACAATAAGCCCTCGATTATCTGTAAGCTGAATCAAATGCGATTTTTATCGCGGTTACAAGGAGGGTATTTCCTATATGGTAGAAATTGAAAAGCCTCGCATTGAATGCATCGACTCCGCAGAGGATACTTCCTACGGTAAGTATGTAGTTGAGCCCCTGGAGAGAGGATACGGCACAACCCTCGGCAATAGCCTGAGAAGAATTCTGCTTTCTTCTCTGCCCGGCACCGCGGCTACTTCCATCAAGATCGCAGGTGTCCAGCATGAGTTTTCCACCATCCCCGGCGTCAAGGAAGATGTTACCGAGATCGTACTGAACGTAAAGCGCATCATCGCGAAGCTTCACTGCCAGGGCCCCAAGACTGTTTACATTGAGGCCATGGGCGAGCGGGAGGTATGCGCCGGCGACATCAAGGCAGACGGTGAGGTTGAGATCCTGAATCCCGAGCTCCACATCTGCACCTTGGGCCCCGATGCTACGTTTAACATGGAGATCACGCTCAGTCATGGCCGCGGCTATGTTCCTGCTGACAAGAACAAGACTGCGCAGACTGTCATTGGTGTGATTCCCATTGACTCCATCTATACGCCTGTTTACAAGGTCAACTTCACCGTGGAAAACACCCGCGTGGGCAATATGACCGACTATGACAAGCTGACCCTCGAGGTCTGGACCGACAATACCATCAGCGCACGGGATGCAGTATCTCTGGGCGCAAAGATCCTCACGGATCATCTGGTACTGTTCACCGACCTGAGCGAGTCTGTGGCCAGCAAATCCACGATTGTGGAGAAGCCGGAAAATGTCAAGGAAAAGGTGCTGGAGATGAGCATCGAGGAAATGGATCTGTCTGTCAGAAGCTTTAACTGCCTGAAGCGTGCAAACATCAACACGGTTGAGGATCTGATCAGCCGTTCCGGTGAGGACATGATCAAGGTTCGTAACCTGGGCAGAAAGTCTCTGGAGGAAGTCCAGAATAAGCTGGCAATGATGGGCCTTAGCCTGGCCAGTGACGGCAGCTCCTCAAACAACTAAGCGTACCCTTTCGCAAAGGAGGTAAATAAGAATGTTCGGAACTCGTAAACTCGGCAGAACCACCGCACAGCGGAAGGCAATGCTTCGTCAGCTGACCACCGATCTGCTGGAGAAGGGCCGCATTGAGACCACTGTGACCCGTGCCAAAGAGGTTCAGCCTATCGCTGAGAAGATGATTACTCTGGGCAAGGGCGGCACTCTGGCCGACCGCCGCAGAGCCTTGGCGTTTATCACCAAGGAAGACGTTGTGACCAAGCTGTTCAAGGAGATCGCTCCTTCCTACGCTGAGCGCAACGGCGGCTATACCAGAATCACCCGGATCGGCGCTCGCCGCGGCGATGCTGCTGAGCTGGCTGTAATTGAGCTGGTGTAATTGAATCATTAAATTTCGCGCTGCATGGGAACATGCAGCGCGTTTTTTGCGTCATGAATGGTATCTTACAGAGAGGGGAGTTCAAGCGATGCGTTACCGTTTTATGACCATCCTGCCGATCATGATACTATGCGTGGCGCTGTGCTGTGGCCCAATCTATGCGGATATGGGACCAAAGCCATCGGTGGTGGTACGGTTTCACGGAATCGATCCAGAGATTCGATATTATGTCACCTTAATGGCGAAGGAAGAATCGACCGGCCCTTATAGCAGCGTGTCTTACCTTTCGGGGCTTGCAATTGAAAAGCCTTCCGAGGACGGCGATATCTGGCAGAAATTTGTGGATTATCAGGACACGGATGGCTACCATTTTCTCCAGTATTTTGCGGACTGTACCGGTTCCGATGAGTTTCGGTGGGGATACTATCCTCCGGAGTACTTTAAGATTCTGGTGTATTTTCCTGACTCGGATCAATTTGTAGCGTGTCCGGAAATTTTGCATCAATATGCCTTTGCCAGCTATTTTGATGCGGTCTATTCCGTGGATGGACTGACCGCAGAGACTTCCGGCTACGAAGGGGCCAACAATGGTGCCATGACCTCCAATGGAACCATCACCGCAAAGGCAACCTATTCACGTGGGTGGCAGGCGCTTGGATTTTTGACTCGACTGATTCTTACCATTGCACTGGAGGTTCTGCTGGCGCCGCTCTTTGGCTATGTGGCGAAAAAACAGCTGATGGTGATCACGGTCGTGAATCTGATGACACAGGTGCTGCTGAATGCGGTGCTGCTCTGGCGGGGCTTTCAGCCGAACTTTGTGATCTATGTGCTGGAATATGGACTGCTGGAGCTGGGGATAATCCTGGTGGAGGCGTTGGCCTATATGCTGCTTTTGCAGCGTTTTAGTGCGCCGAATGCGCCGAAGCCGCATCCGGCTGCATATGCGGCTGCTGCCAATGTGGTGTCTTTTGCGACGGGGTACTTTATTTCACGGTTGTTGCCACAGATCTTTTCATAAAAAAGTATCTCCCGGGGCATACTGCTTCGGGAGATGATCGAATGAAAATCAGCAGTTTACAGTATGGCGAGCTGGTCAAGGAGTATTCCCCGAATTCTCACCTGTGGATTGATACCCTCAATGCCTTTTGGACGGGTGGCTTGATTTGCGTTCTGGGCCAACTGATATTGAAGGGCTGGGGACTTCTGGGACTGGATCAGGATGGGGCATCCACGGCGACTGCCATCAGCATGGTGTTTCTGGGCGCTTTATGCACCGGGATTGGAATTTATGACCGCATTGCAAAGCTTGCTGGGGCCGGCACAGTGGTGCCCATAACAGGCTTTGCCAATTCCGTGGTTTCACCTGCCATGGAGTTTAAGACAGAGGGATTTGTCATGGGGGTCAGCGCAAAGATGTTTACCATTGCGGGGCCGGTACTGGTTTACGGTGTCGGGGCCAGTGTATTATATGGGATCCTATACTGTGTATCCAGATTTCTGTAACAAAACTCCGCAGCTGCGACAAGCTGCGGAGTTTTGTGTATATGAGAAGGGTTGCATTGAAACGTGAAATAAGATACAATAGCCCATGAAAATTACCGCACCATAACGGTGCTGTGGGAAGGCCGGATCCGATCCGGCGAACAGGAGGAAGAATGGCAAAGCTTTATTTTCGGTATGGAGCCATGGGCAGCTCCAAGACTGCCAATGCCCTGATGGTGGGCTATAACTACTATGAGCGTGGGAAACGTGCGCTGCTGGTGAAACCCAAGCTGGACGACCGGGATGGGGAGGGCTATGTGGCCTCCCGCATGGGCCTTCGTCAAAAGTGTGATTTTGTGGAGCATCTTGTTACCATGACCGGGGAAGAAATTCAGGGCTATGACTGCGTGATCGTAGACGAGGCGCAGTTTTGTACCAAGGAGCAGATCGAGTTTTTGGTGCATATTGTAGATGATCTTGGAGTACCGGTAATCTGCTATGGCCTGCGCACAGACTTTCAGCGGAATCTTTTCCCCGGCAGCATGTGGCTGCTGGCTTGGGCCGATGTCATTGAGGAGATCAAAACGGTATGCTGGTGCGGCAAAGCGGCCACCTGCAATGCACGATTCAATGATAAGGGTGAAATGATCACACAGGGAGATCAGGTGGTATTGGGTGCCAACGACAGCTATATTGCCCTATGCCGGAAGCACCACCGGAGGGCAATGCTGAAGCCGAAGGACGCAGAGTAAATAACAGAAATGGCCTGCCGGGATCGGCGGGCCATTTGAGCGGTCAGTCCATATCTTCAACTTGCAGCCGGTCTGTGCCGTTCTGCTCAAACTCTTCCATGTATTCGTCCATTCGGGCCACCAGCTCGTCATAATTCTGGGTGGAGATCGGGGCGTAGTCCATATCTCGCCGGGCCAGCTCCTCTGCCAGAATGTCAAAGAACACTGCGTCTTCGTAGTCCATAATGGCCTCGTGGATGCCGCCCTCGGCAAAGGCACGGGAAGGAACCGTCCGCCCGTTCCAGTTCTCAATCAGGGACTCCATGCCATGCGCTTTGCAGTAGGAGAAAATGCGGCTCTCCACTTGATCGTAGTCGTCAAAACGGTCAGAGCCTCTGGTGGAATTGAGAATCCAGTTTCCGATATAGACCATGTCCAGCAGTCTGCGAAATTCTTTTTCGGTCAGGTCGATCTGCATGGTGCATCCCTCCTTTTCATCTTCATTATATACCTTTCGTGCTGTAATTTCCACTGTAGCCCAAGAAGTTCACAGGAAATTTACTGTCACCAAGGAAAAATAGAAAGAAGCACTTGTTTTATAACCCGTTTTATCATATTATATAAAGATAGTCAAGTACAATGAGGTGTAGAAAATGATGAATCTTCTGGTCTTGTTCGGCGGTGTATCTCCGGAGCATGAGGTATCGCTTCGGTCCGTAGAATTTGTGCTGAACAACATAGACCGTTCCAAATATCACGTTTATCCCGTGGGGATCACCAAGGAGGGGGTATGGAAGTATTATCCCTCCGAAAACTATGCGATGATTCGGGACAATCAGTGGCAGGAGACCGAGGGCGTATGCGCTGCGGCGCTGTCGCCGTCTCGTGGTCAGGGGCTGCTTCTTATGAAGCCCCAGGGGCTTGAAACGGTTCCCATCCACTGCTGCTTCCCGGTGCTCCATGGAGAAAACGGCGAGGACGGCTCCATTCAGGGGCTGATGCAGGTGGCTGGGATCCCCTGTGTGGGCCCCGGCGTTGCAGCATCGGCGTCCTGCATGGATAAGACGATCTCCAAGCTGCTGGTGGGAGAGACCGGCGTCCGTCAGGCCAACTGGTATCTGGCCCGCCGCCAGAGCATTCTGGAGGATCTCGGAAGGCTGGTGCGGGATATCGAATCCGGCGGCAGCTACCCGCTCTTTGTAAAGCCCTCCGGCACGGGCTCCTCTGTGGGAGTTTCCAAGGTGAAGAATACCCAGGAGCTGAAGGATGCGCTGAAAAAAGCAGCACAGTATGATGAGAAGGTGCTGGTGGAGGAGTTCATTTCCGGCCATGAGGTAGAGGTTGCAGTGCTGGGAAACAAAAATCCCATTGCATCGGTGGTGGGAGAGGTGATCGCCGGTGCAGAGTTCTATGACTATGATGCCAAATATAATTCTCCTCAGTCCCGGACAGAGATCCCGGCGGATATCTCGGAGGATGCTGCGGAGCGGCTTCGCAAGGCGGCGGTAACGGTCTATGAGGCCATGGGCTGCAAGGGACTGAGCCGTGTGGATTTCTTCCTGACCTATGAGGGGGAAGAGGTCGTATTCAATGAGATCAATACCATCCCCGGCTTTACATCCATCTCCATGTATCCCAAGCTCTTTGAGGCGGCAGGGGTGCCCAACCAGAAGCTGATCGAGGAACTGATCTCGCTGGCGATGGAGGCGTGACCGTGGACAAACGACCAATTGGCGTATTTGATTCCGGCCTTGGCGGCCTGACTGCAGTGCGGCAGCTGATGGATCAGCTGCCCGGAGAGGATATCATTTACTTTGGAGATACCAGTCGGGTGCCCTATGGCGGAAGATCGTCGGAAACCGTGCTGAAATATACCCGGCAGGATATCAACTTTCTGCTGCAATTTGATATCAAGGCCATTGTTATCGCCTGCAACACTGCCGATACTGCGGCTGGAGCGCAGGTACAGCGGGAATATGATCTGCCCATCTGCGGTGCCATCCGCCCAACGGCAAAGAAGGCGGCCATGACCACCCGGAATAACCGGGTGGGGGTCATCGGCACCAATGCCACCATCCGGGGCAGAGCCTATGACGGCATCATCCGGGAGGTCAATCCTCGGGCGCAGGTTCGCAGCATTGCGTGCCCGCTGCTGGTTCCGCTGGTGGAGAATTTTCGTACAAAGCCCGGTGATCCTGTGGTGGAGCAGGTGGTGGCAGAGTACCTTCAGCCCTTAAAGGAATGGGGCTGTGATACGCTGGTGCTGGGCTGTACGCACTATCCGCTGCTGTGGGATGTAATCTCGGCCTATATGGGCCCGGATGTTACATTGATCAATTCCGGGAAGGAAGCGGCCTGTCAGCTGGCTGAGACGCTCAGCCGGGCGGACATGCTTTCGGGCAATGAATCCGGCGGAACGTATAAATACTATGTCAGCGATACTACAGAGGGCTTTGCGCAGATGGCATCTGCATTCTTAGAAAAGCCGGTATCAGAGCTGGTAGGGAAAATAGATATTGAAAGGTACTGAATTATGACAGAATCGGTTATCATCTCTGTGGAAGGAACCCAGCGGTTCCTTGGGGAAGAGGCACAGACCGTGCAGATCGTCACGGAGGGAACCATGAAAACAGAGGGGAACACAGTCTACCTCAGCTATGAGGAGTCTGAGGTCACCGGTATGGAGGGGACTACTACGACCTTTACCGTGCACCCGGAACGTGTGGAGCTGGTTCGTACCGGCACCGTGCAGTCCAAAATGGTGTTTGAAAAAGGAAAAAAGGATGTATCTCTGTACGATGTGGGCTTTGGGGCGCTGACCATTGGCGTAAAGGCCAGAAGGCTGAAGAATGAGCTTGGCCCCACCGGGGGCCATTTGGAGATCTCCTATGGCATTGAGATCGGAGAAGAGGCCAAGGGACTCAACTCCTTTGTCATTGATGTGCGGCGTTGTGAAAACGCAGTGCCGCAGTAAGTGCTGGCGTATGAATAGGTAAATGGGACTGCGGCGCAAATGCCGCAGTCCTTTTGCACTATGCGGCAGGGAAGAACAGCCGGGTAAACAGACTGGCGGAGAGAAAGCCTGCCAGATCGGCGATCAGAGCGGCGGGAATGGCATAGCGGGTGCTGCGGAGCTTGGCAGCGCCAAAATAGACCGAGATGGTGTAAAATGTAGTCTCCGTAGAGCCCAGCATCACGGCGGCGGTACGGCCAATTCCGGAATCCACCCCATAGCGTGTCATCAGATCTGCGCCAACGGCCAGTGCGGCGCTGCCGCTGAAGGGGCGAACCAGCACCAGAGAAAGGGTTTCAGGGGGCAGACCGACAGCACGGCATAGCGGGGAAACGGCAGCGGAGAGCATGTCCAGCGCCCCGCTTTCCCGGAGCATAGAGATGGCACAGAGCAGGATCACAAGGGAGGGGACAATGGTTTTCAGCAGTGTAAGCCCTTCAGCGGCACCTGTGGTAAGGGCACTGTATATGTTTTCGCCCTTTCGAAGACCGGCGATGGCGCTGACCAACAGAATCAAAGGGATCAGCAGATCAGCGGCCATGAGAATCCCGCCTTTCCAGCAGCAGACAGGCAGATAGTCCTGCGCATACAGAGACCAGCGAGGTCAGCAGCACAGCAGGAAGAATGTCCAGCGGCGCTTGGGCACCCAGACTGCTGCGCAGGGCCGCCACTGTGGTAGGGAGCAGCTGAATGGAGGCGGTGTTCATGACGATAAGCCGGCACTGTTCCCGGGTGGGAAGACCGGAGCCGTCCCCCATGGCTTTGCAGGCGGCAATGCCCATGGGGGTTGCTGCGTTTCCGAGTCCCAGAAGATTCGCCGTGACATTGGCGCTGAGTGCGGAGAAGCCGTCGGCGTTTTTTGCGAGCTCCGGGAAAAGACGGCCCAGCAGTGGACGCAGCAGACGGCCAAGGCTGTCCCGCAGACCGTTTTGCCGCATCAGCTCTCCAACGCCGCACCAGAGGCACAAAGGGCCCGCCAGCCGCAGGGCCGTGTCCACTGCGGCAGCGGCTCCTTCCCCGGCAGCGGCGGAAACGGCACCGATTTTTCCGGTAATGACGCCACAGAAAATGGAAATAACGACCATGAAAAACCAAATATACGAGATCAAAATAAATCCCTCCTAAAAATCCATATCATGATAATAAATGGTCGAATGTGGAAATAAAAGGGCGACCCTTTGAGAAAATAACAAAATAACGATGAATTTTTGTAAAATCTATTGACAATAAATCAGACGATTCCTATAATATGGCTAGAGCGCTAGGCTCATGGTTATGGAAAAGGAGACAAATAATTATGAAATCAACCGGTATTGTCAGGAAAGTTGATGAGCTGGGACGCATTGTCCTGCCCATTGAGCTTCGTCGTACTCTGGAGATTGCAGAGCGTGATTCTCTGGAAATTTATGTAGAAGGTTCTACGATTATTCTGAAAAAGTATGAGCCTGCCTGCATCTTCTGTGGCGACGCAAAGGACGTTGTCAACTATAAGGGCCGCAATATCTGCAAGAAGTGCCTGGACGAAATGAAAAAGCTGTAAACTACATAGGAAAAGCTCCCCTTTGCCCTGTGGCAAAGGGGAGCTTTGTGGTTATTATGGGAGCCGATCAGTCCTGCGCCCCCAGAGCTGCATCGTACAAGCGATTGCGGGCGATGCCGGATGCACGGCTCACCTGTTTGACGGCATCCTTGAGAGAAAGGCCCTGCTGACGGAGCACAGAGACCTGCTGCAAACAATCCTCCAGGGTGGGCACGGCTGCCGCTTTGGGTGCGGCGCCGCCCAGAATCAGGACATATTCTCCCCGGGGAGCATTGTCCTGATAATAGCGGAGCGCCTCCCCAAGGGTGGTCTTTACAGCCTCCTCATGGAGCTTTGTAAGCTCCCGGCACAGACAGATGGGCCGGTCAGCCCCAAAGGCAGACTGCATGTCCTCCAGTGTGCCCGTGAGCTTGTGGGGGGCCTCGTAGAAAATCATGGTTCTGGTCTCTTCCAGCAGGGACTGGAGATGCTCCCGCCGGGAACGCTTATTGACCGAGAGAAAGCCCTCGAAGGTGAACCGCCCGGTGGGGAGACCGGAGATGGCCAGCGCAGTGATGGCAGCGCAGGGGCCGGGGATCGCCGTAACAGGCACACCATTCTCCCGGCATAGCCGAACCAGATCCTCGCCGGGGTCAGAGATGGCCGGGGTTCCGGCATCCGTCACCAGCGCACAGGTTTCGCCGGAGAGCAGCCGGTTTAGAATGTGGGGGCCGCTTTCCACCTTGTTGTGCTCGTGATAGCTGACCAGCTGCTTTTTCAGCCCCAGGTGGTTGAGCAGCTTAATGGATACCCGGGTATCCTCTGCGGCAATAAAATCTGCGGTTTCCAGCGCCTCGGCGGCTCTGGGCGAGATGTCGCCCAGATTACCAATGGGCGTTGGAACAAGTACCAGCGTTCCGGACATAGCGTTCTCCCTTTCTGTATGGGCCGTCAGGCCCGGTGATAGATGTTGCGCAGTTCAGGGGATTCCTGCCCCTGCGCTGTGTAGAGGGATAGATCCTTTTCCCAAATCAGGCCGGGCTTTCCGCCCCGCCGTGCTTCCACCAGCACCAGATTGGCGGCACTGGCGGCATCGTGATGAACCGGACGCAGACGCTTTGGCGCAAAACCGGCCCGGTCCAGTGCCACAAACAGCTGGGCGATCCGGTCAGGACGAAAGACCAGACAGAATCGTCCGCCCCACCGGGTGGCCCAGGCGGCTGCACAACAGAGGTCATCCAGCGTGCAGGTGCCATCGCCTCGGGCATTTTGCAGTCCGGCGGCGGCGTCATAGCCGGTGCCCACCGGGAAATAGGGCGGATTCGAGACGGTCAGGTCGAAGCCTCCGGCAGGAACCAGCGTACGGTGCTGCCGCAGGTCACCGGAGATCAGCCGGGTGCGGGCATCCAGCCCGTTGCAGGTAAAATTCTTCTGTGCCAACTGACAGGCGGCAGGCTCCAATTCTATGGCAGCGGCAGAAGCCCGGGGTTGCATGCTCAGCAGCAGCACCGGCAGAATGCCGGAACCGGTGCCCAAGTCCAAGATCCGATCCTTGGCGCTGGGACGGGCAAAGTGGGCCAGCAGAATGGAATCTGTGCCCATGGGAAAGACGCCGGGGGCCTGATGGAGAATCGGCCCGCCGTCCCAAAGTGTTTCAGCCATAGAGCCTCCTTTTTGCGGGAAAACTGAAATGGGCGCCGCCATCCAGCGGCGCCCATTTGGCGTTACGTACATTAGCCCTGAGAGATGGCCTCCACGGGGCAGCCGTCTGCGCAGGTGCCGCACTCGATGCATGCATCTGCATTGATTTCGTAATGCTCGTCACCAGCGCTGATGGCTTCGACAGGACAGTTGCTGGCGCAAAGACCGCAGGAAATGCAGTCAGAGCTGATCTGATATGCCATGTGATACACCTCCAATTGGGGACCGAAGTCCAATTTCCTTCATTGTAACACGGATTTGTGAAAAAGCAAATCATTTCTGGTGTGATTTTGTGAATTCTATGTGGCAAATGTTTGAAAAGGGCGGGAAGTGGACAGGATGAAGGGGCAAGGGGGAAGGCAGAATGGCGAGGAAATGCTTTACCTCCGCTGGTGCGGAGCTGCTGAAGTGGGCAGAGGCCACGGCGGTGCTGATGGGACACAGCTATGTTGGGAGCGATCATCTTCTGCTGGCCCTGACCCGCACAGAGCATGTGGGCCCGTTGCTGGAAAGAGAGGGCCTTTCGGCAGACCGTGTTGCCCGAGCTATGGAGGACGTATGGGGACATGGTGCGCCGGGCACCGGAGGAACACAGGGGCTCAGTCAGGAGGCACGACAGTGTATTGGCGTGGCCGCAGGGGATGCGGATTGCGGAGCGGGAATCGGCCCTGCGCAGCTGCTGCTGGGGATCCTCCGGGTACAGGGGAGCGCAGGCGGAAGGCTGCTCTGGCAGCTGGGCGCAGATTCGGAGCGGCTGTTTGCGGAAACCGTAAAGCTCAGCCAAAAGCAATCATCGGGAGGCGATCAAATGGTAACAAAGCTGCTGGATAAGTTCAGTCAGGACTTGACACAGAAGGCCGCAGAGGGGGGCTGCACTCCCGTGATCGGGCGGGAAAAACAGGTGGAGCAGATGGTGCAGATCCTCTGCCGGAAGACCAAAAACAATTTGGCGCTGGTGGGAAAGCCCGGCGTGGGGAAAACGGCACTGGCGGAAAAGCTGGCCCAGGAGATCGCCCGAGGGGAGGTGCCCGAGGCACTGCGGGACAAACGGTTGGTGGCACTCTATATGTCATCGCTGGTGGCAGGAACCAAATACCGAGGGGAATTTGAAGAGCGGCTGCGGGATATTCTCGACGAGGTGATCCGGGCCGGAAATATTATTCTGTTCGTGGATGAAATGCATACCATTGTAGGGGCCGGCTCCGCAGAGGGGGCCATTGATGCAGCGAATATTCTAAAGCCGGCGCTGGGACGGGGGGAGATCCAGATGATCGGCGCAACCACGCAGAAGGAGTATCGGAAGTATATCCAGCGGGATGCCGCACTCAGCCGGAGATTTTCTCAGGTAGAGGTGCCGGAGCCCACGGAAAGGGAAACCATGGAAATCCTGCAGGGGCTTCAGGGGAATTTTGAGCAGTTCCACCGGGTACACTACGCAGACGATGCAATTGCTGCGGCAGTGGAGCTGTCGGGACGGTACTTTCCCCAGCGGTGCTGGCCGGATAAGGCCGTGGATCTGATGGATGAGGCTGCGGCAATGGTGCGCTTGGGGCTGGAACAACGGGTCACGGGCAGAGAACGGCGGCATCGGAAGTCGCTGGAACAGCAAATGCAGGGCGCAGTGGAGCAACGGGAGTACGAAAAAGCAGCGCAGCTGCGGGATCAGCTGGGACAGCTGGGGCAGGAGCTTCAGCAGCGGTGCCGTCAGCGGGGGACGCCTGTGGTGGAGCGAAAACACATTGGACAGGTAGTGGCCCAGCGCACGGGGATCCCAACGGAAGAAGTGCTGGAGCAGGCGGACAACAGATTAATGGGGCTGGAACAGCAGCTGGGGTGCCAGGTGCTGGGACAAAAAAGAGCGGCAGAAGAGATCAGCAGGACCCTGCTCCGCAGTCGTATGGGGCTGGGGGGAGCCCAGAGACCCAGAGGCAGCTTCCTGTTTGCAGGGCCCACCGGGGTGGGGAAAACGGAGATGTGCCGTGTGCTGGCCAGAGAGCTCTATGGAAGCCAAAGCGCAATGATACGGCTGGACATGACGGAGCTCAGCGAGAAAAACGGTACGGCGACCCTGATCGGTGCACCGCCGGGCTATGCCGGATACGGGGAGGGAGGACTCCTGACGGAAAAGGTCCGAGCCCGCCCCTACTCACTGGTGCTTTTTGACGAGGTGGAAAAGGCCCATGCGGATGTCCGGGCGCTGCTGCTGCAAATCCTGGATGAGGGGAAGCTGGCAGATGCGGAGGGCGAAACGGTGGATTTTCGCAATACCGTTGTGGTCATGACCTGCAATCTGGGTGCGGATGCGGTCATGGGCAGAGGCGGGACCCTTGGCTTTCGGGGGACGCCGGAGAATATGGAAAGAACGCTGCATCGGGAGCTGCGCAGCTGCTTCTCCGACGAGTTTTTGGGAAGACTGGATGCGGTGATCCCGTTCTTTCCGCCGGATGCGGAAAGCAGAAGGGCAATCACGGAGAAGCTGCTGGAGGAGTTTTGCCGTGATGCGGAGCGGGGCGGGCAGACCCTGGAGCTGGCGCCGGAGATCACCGAATATCTGCTCGGTCACTGGGAAAACGATGGCTATGGGGTCCGCTCCCTGCGCAGGCTGATCTATGGGACGCTGGGAGATCCCCTTGCTGCGCTTCTGACAAAGGAAAAATGGAAGGGGCGCATCCGGATGGAGGTGGACGGAGCGCACATCCGGGTGCAGCGGTGCTGAAGAATCAGCGGAGGCGCTTTTGGGACGATTTGGTTCTGAAAAGCGCCTCCTTTGCATATCATGGTAAAAGAGACAGGCTATGGTTATAATTACGAAAAGAATGGAAAAAGTTCGATTTTCGGTGGAAATTGCTCCAAAAGGATCGTTAAATTGCCGGTTTAAAATTTAACGTTCCACGACACATTGCACAAAAAGAACCCGGGAAATCTCTCGGAAATTACGAGGCATTTGTGGAATCTGCCATGGGATACGGGGAATTAGACAAAAAAGTTGACGTTTTTTATGAAAAATTACTTGTAAAATGCACAAATTATGCTATAATCAATTTTGGTAGGCGAAAGCCTTCAAAAAAGTGCCCAAAGAGTAAGGCAAAAGACCGTGCCATCCAATTAAACCGGTCTTTCTCGGCGGACACGAGCGCGCTTTCACGCAGAAAGGAGCGAATGCCGCGTTAGAATGGAACGCTGAAATTTGATGTGCTTGTGCAGGTTGCGCATCAAGATTCCCGGCAGTTCTGTTCGCTACAGCACGAAATGAACGGGGCTTTTGGCTCCAACGCTCACAGCACGGTGCCAACGGCGAACCATCGCGGCATTTTGACTTCGTGCATCGCCGCTTCCAGGCAAGGCGGCCAATGGGGAACGTGAAAAATGCAGAAATGCAAACCAATCAAGTAAAGGAGAATTGGCATGCGATTGATTGAGTTGAAGCGCGACTGGCGTATGAACAAGGGACTCTATCTCTTGATTCTGCCCATCGTCGTGTACCTTATCATCTTCAACTATCTGCCCATGGCGGGCATCGTTCTTGGTTTCGAGCGCTTTACTCCCAAGAATGGTGTGTACATGAGCGAATGGGTCGGTTTGAAACACTTCACCACCTTCTTCAGCTCTGTATTCTTCGTCCGGGTATTGAAGAACACTCTGATCCTTAGCCTCTACAGCGTGATTTTCGGATTCCCTGCACCGATTATCTTCGCACTGCTGCTCAACGAGCTGGATAACGAATACTACAAGAAGGTTATTCAGGTTGTCAGCTACATGCCCAACTTTATTTCTACCGTCGTTATTTCCGGTATCATCATCGACTTCGTTGCTTCCGATGGCGTTATCACCGGCATGCTGGTGAACATCGGCTTCCTGAAAGAAGCAAAGAACCTATTGTCGGTGCCTCAGTACTTCCGGACGATCATGGTGCTCACCGATCTGTGGCAGCAGGTTGGCTTTGGCTCCATCCTCTTCCTGGCTGCTCTGACCGGTATCGATCAGGAGCTCTACGAGGCTGCTGTTATCGACGGTGCAAACCGCTGGAAGCAGACCCTGAATGTTACCATTCCTGGCATTATGCCCACAGTCGTCATCATGCTCATCATGAGGATTGGCTCCCTGATGAATGCAAACCAGGAAAAGATCCTGCTTCTGTACAACCCCCTGATCTACGAAACCTCCGATGTTATCGGTACCTTCGTTTACAGAAAGGGTCTTCTGGAAGCAGACTACGGCTACTCTACTGCAGTCGGCCTCTTCAACTCCGCTGTCAACGTTGTGCTTCTGTTTATCGCCAACGGCGTATCCAGAAAGTACTCCGAGACCAGCTTGTTCTGATGGGAGGAAGTTGAATTATGAATTTGAATTTCGTTATTAAGACTCCCAGCAGACGTGTGTTTGAGGTTATCAACTACATAATCCTCGGCCTCTTTGGTATCATCTGTCTGCTGCCTGTGCTGCATTGTATCTGGGCTTCCGTTTCGGATCCCACGCTGATGGCGCAGCACTCCGGCATCATCCTGTACCCGCTGTTTGATGCGGATCATCCCATCACATGGTATGGCTACAAGATGGTCTTTGGCAACAACTCTCTGCTGATGGGCTATGCAAACACCATTTTCTACTGCGCAGTTGGCGGTGCTTTCTCCACCGTCCTGTGCACCATGGGTGGTTTCGTGCTTTCCCGTAAGGGCCTGATCCTGAAGAAGTATGTTATGATCATGATTACCATTACCATGTTCTTCAATGGCGGCATGATCCCCACCTACATGGTCATCAAGGGCCTGCATATGCTCGATACCCGTTGGGTCATGATCATCCCCATGGCTGTTAACGTCATGAGCCTGGTTATCATCCGTACGGCAATTCAGGGCATGCCCGACTCTCTGGAAGAGTCCGCTCGTCTGGACGGTGCTGGCAACTTCACCATCCTGTTCCGGATCGTGATTCCTCTGGTTAAGGCTACCGTGGCCGTGCTGGCCCTGCAGTACATCCTTATGAAGTGGAACTCCTACTTCGAGGCTATGATCTATCTGCAGACCCGCGCTCTCTATCCCCTCCAGGTTATTCTGAAAGAAATCCTGACTGAATCTGACTCTTCTTCCCTGACCTACGATCCGGAGCTTGCCAAGTACTCCGATCTGGTCGAGTATTGCACCAT
>ERZ773103.2023-NODE-2023-length-19955-cov-3.259648_pt1 | contig 19955 bp, 17 predicted proteins | sample MGYA00511118_ERZ773103 | MGnify/ENA primary metagenome ERZ773103 (study PRJEB29015, sample SAMEA2737821) | human gut metagenome | biome: human gut; feature: human-associated habitat; material: faeces | place: China | collected 2012 ... | reverse complement strand
ATCCCCCGCTGCCGGATACGCTGGATGTCTCTCACTTCCCGGACTTTGACATCCACAACGCAAAGTGTCAGAACTATCTGGTAGAGATGATCGAAGCCATCCACTACACCGGCTCCATCATGAGCGGATCTCTGTTTTCCGCCAATAAGAAATACCGCTATACCAACGAAAAGGGCGAGGTTGAGATCATCGACGCCTCCTCTCCTGCCAGCACCGGCGCTCTGGCTTCTATGGACCATCAGTTTGTCGGCGATGAGATCAGCGGCGAGACCCTGCGGAAAATCGCCGTCAGCTATGGCCAGCGTGCCGCCTTCTATAAGCGGCTGGGCTTTGACGCCGTTACCATCCATATGAGCTATCGGGCGCAGCTCCCCGGTCAGCTGCTCTCCCCCCTCAGCAACCGCCGTACCGATGAATTTGGCGGCAGCTTTGAGGGCCGCTGCCGGTTCCCGCTGCTGATGCTGGAGGAGATCCGCAAGGCCGTGGGCAACGATATGCTCATTGAGATCCAGTTCTCCGCCGAAGAGCCGGAGGGCGGCTATACCATCGATGAGGGCATCGAGTTCCTGAAGCTGGCCCAGAAATATGTGGACATTGTTCAGGTTCGCTCCGCCGATGGTGACTACAACCACCCCATCCCCTTTGAGCTGAACCCCACGCCCTTCCTTGATCTAACCGCCAAGATCAAGGCTGCCGGCCTCGACTTTGTTGTATCCAACGTAGGTGGCTATTTTGATCCTGAGATCGCAGATCGTGCCATTGCCGAAGGCAAGCTGGACATGGTGGCCATGGCCCGGGCATGGATCTCCAACCCCGACTACGGTGACAAGGTCTACGAGGGCCGCAAGGATGATATCGTCCCCTGCCTCCGCTGCAACAAGTGCCATGGCCGGGGCAAGAACGACATCATGACCACCGTATGTTCCGTAAACCCCAAGTTTGGCTTTGAAATGGTGGATCGCTATGTCGGCAAGCCCGCAGGCCCCAGCAAGGAGATCGCCATCATCGGCGGCGGCCCCGGCGGCATGCGCACAGCCCTGTATCTGGCAGACCGTGGCCATAAGGTCACCATCTACGAGAAGGAGCATCAGTTGGGCGGCGCCATCCGTCATGCAGACTACATCCCCTTCAAGTGGACCCTCCGGGACTACAAGGACTACCTGATCCATCAGGTCTACAAAAAGGGCATCAAGGTAGTGCTGGATACCGAAGCCACCCCGGCCATGGTGGAAGACCGCTATGACGCCGTCATCGCCGCTGTGGGCGCACAGCCTGTAATCCCCGGCATTCCCGGCGCAAAGGGCAAAAATGTCACCGTTGCCACCGATGCCATTATGCACTCCGAGAAGATCGGCAAGAACGTTGTGGTCATCGGCGGCGGCGAAGTGGGCGTAGAGACCGGTATGTTCCTGGCGCAGAACGGCCACACGGTCACCGTCATCGAGATGCGGGATCAGCTGGCTGCGGATACCACCGTCATGCACTACCGCTCCATGTTCACCGATGCGTGGGAGGCCATCCCCGACTTCCACTATGTGCTCTCCGCCACTGCCAAGGAGATTGCCGAAGATCATGTGACCTATACGGACAAGGACGGCGTGGATCACGATCTCCCCGCTGACTCCGTGATCCTCTCTGTGGGCATGCGCTCCAAGTCCGATGAGGCGCTGAGCTTCTACGGCACAAACCCCGGCTTCTATATGGTGGGCGACTGCCGGAAGCCCGGCACCATCCAGACCACCAACCGCAGCGCTTACGTCACTTCCCAGAACATTTAACAGACAAACAAAGAGCAGAAGGTTTGGAACCAGCCACTGGTTCCGCCTTCTGCTCTTTTTACATCCGTTATGCCTCTTGGGTCTCTTTTCCCGCAGCCTTTCGCTGGGCCTTGGCCCGTTTGGCCTCTTCCTTTTCCCGCTCCTTCTTGGCCTTGGGATCCTCCTGAGGATGCTTTGCCCGGATCACCGCAAGGATCTCCTCGCAGGCCGCCTTGGCCGCACAGGATTGCAGGGCAAGACGCATGGCCATTACCGCCAGCCGCTCTTCGGTGAGGTCTTCCGAAATCGCGGTATCCACCTGACCATAGGCCTCGTCGATCCCCCTCAGGAGCTTATCATAGAACGCCTTCTCCTGCTCCGGCTGGATTTCCTGATCCAAAAGCAGCTTCATATCCTTCACCGTCAGCACATTTTTCAAAAGGCCGATGGTGGTGAGATAGACCAGATGCTCCTTGTGGTAGCGCTTGCCGCAGGCCCGGGGCAGCAGCCCATCCTTTACATAGTTATTGATCATCGCCGAGGTCACAGCGGGCGCCTTCCCGCCCACAGACTGCCGGGGCAAATAGGATACCACCTGATCCATATAGAGGTCAATATCCGGCAGAGCGTCCCATGCCTCCGGGCGATCCTCCGCCAAAAGGGCTTTGATTGCTTTGATTTCATCCATACCGCAGTCTCCTTCCAGTTCCGACAATTATATCACATCATTCCGGAAATGTGAAGGGTGAAAGTGTCGGTTCCCCGTCCACCAGCGACTTATGCACAAGCCGGCTGCCCTCCAGCACCATATAGCCGTGGCAGCTTCCGCCCTTGGGGATCGACACCGATCCGGGGTTGATCTGGTAAGCCCCATCCACCTGCCGGATCTCCGGGATGTGCGTATGCCCCCGAAGCAGCAAATTTCCCGGCAGCAGCGGAAGGTTCCACTCCTTGTGGCCGTGGATCATATAGATGGTTCTGCCCTCGGCAAATACTGCGGCATACTCCGACAGCACCGGAAAATCCAGCACCATCTGATCCACCTCCGCCTCGCAGTTGCCCCGGACACAGAGGAGCTTTTCCTTCCGGCCATTGAGCATTTCGATCACCTTTTTGGGCGCATAGTCCCGGGGCAGATCATTTCTGGGGCCATGGTAGAGGAGATCTCCCAACAGCAGAAGCCGCTGGGGCTGTTCCCGCTCCATTGCCTCTATCAGAAGTCCCGTATAGTAGGCAGAGCCGTGGAGGTCTGACGCGATCATCAGTTTCATGCTCTCGCCTCCCTTACAGCTTCTCTGCCGCTTGCAGCCAAAGGGACGCCGAAGCATCGCTGGGCATCCGCCAATCGCCTCTGGGGCTCAGGCACACGGAGCCCACCTTGACCCCATCGGGCAGACAGCTGCGCTTGAACTGCTGGGTCACGAATCGGCGGTAGAAGTTCTTCAGCCATTTTTTGATGGTCTCCCCATCAAAATCCCCGGCAAAGGCCCGGCAGGCCAGATCATAGATCTTTTCCGGCGCAAAGCCGAACCGCAATACATAGTACAGGAAGAAATCGTGGAGGGCATAGGGGCCAACAATGCTCTCGGTCTGCTGGGCGATCTTTCCGTTTTCATCGGGGGGCAGCAGCTCCGGGCTGATGGGCGTATCCAGCACATCCCGCAGCACCGCCGTGCTGTCCGGGAAGATCTCATATTCCACCAGCGCATCAATCATCCAGCGGATCAGCGTCTTGGGAATGGACGCATTGACGCCGTACATGCTCATGTGGTCAGCATTATAGGTGCACCAGCCCAGCGCCAGCTCCGAGAGGTCGCCGGTACCGACTACCAGTCCCCCCACCTTTCCGGCATAGTCCATGAGCACCTGTGTCCGCTCTCTGGCCTGAGAATTTTCGAAGGTCAGATCCGTCACCGCCTTGTCATGGCCGATATCCCGGAAGTGCTGCTCCACTGCATCTGCAATGGGAATGGTCACAGAGGTGACTCCAAGGGTCTTCATCAGTTCCAGCGAGTTGTTGTAGGTGCGGTCTGTGGTGCCAAAGCAGGGCATGGTGATGCCCACCACATCCGTCACCGGGCGGTTCATCTGCCGCATAGCCTCTACCGCCACCAGCAGCGCAAGGGTGGAATCCAGTCCCCCGGATACACCGATCACCGCCTTACTTCCCGTCACCGTCAGCCGCTTTTTCAGTCCCGTCACCTGCATGGTGAAGATATCCCGGCAGCGCTGCTGACGGTCTGACCGGCTGGAGGGCACAAAGGGCAGCTTGGACACAGGATGGAGTGCGCCGTCACTGTAGATGATGGGCCGCTGCGCCCCCTCCGGCCCATCTTCCAACTGAATATCCATATCCAGTCCGCCGCCGTTGATCCTTGCACAGTCTGCAAAGCTCCGATTCTTGGTTCGGTCTGCCCGGATCCGGCCCAAGTCCAGATCCATGGTCAGTACATAATCCGTATCCAGAAGCTTCCGGTTTTCTGCCAAAATCGAACCGTTTTCTGCGATCATGCTGTGGCCGGAGAACACCAGATCCTGGGTGGATTCCGTCTCCCCGGCGGACACATAGACGTAGCCGCAGAGGCAGCGGGCCGACTGCTGAGAAACCAGCTGCCGCCGGTATTCCCGCTTTGCAATGGTCTCATTGCTGGCCGAGAGGTTCAAGATCACCTCTGCGCCGCCAAGGCACAGGGCCGTACTGGGCGGCAGAGGTGTCCAGAGATCCTCACAGAGCTCAATGCCGAAGCGGATCCCGTCCGCCGTGGCAAAGCAGCGATCAACGGAAACCGGAATGCAGTCTGCCTGCTCCCCCCGAAGGCCCAGCTCCCCCCGGGTCACAGTATCATCGGGCAGCCGTCTCAGATCCTCGCCGGTGGAAAACCAGCGTTTTTCATAGAACTCTCCATAGTTGGGCATATAGGTCTTCGGTACGATCCCGGCGATCCGCCCATTGGCGATTACCACAGCGCAGTTAAAAAGCTGCCCCCGGATTCGCAGGGGTGCGCCCACCACCGCCGTGATATGCAGCCGTCCGGTGAGCTTTTCCAGCTCACCGAGAACCTCTGCGCAGGCCGTCTGCAAGCTTCTCTGGAAAAACAGATCCTGACAGGTATAGCCGGTCAGGCACAGCTCCGGAAATACTGCCAGCGTGCTGCCCTGCTCCGCCGCTGTCTTCAGCTGCGCCTTTATCTTTTCCCCGTTGCCCTGTACATCCGCCACCGCAATGGCCGGAACGCAGCAGGAAACACGGATATAATCAAACATTTCCTTCACCTCATTGAGATAGATGGTCTCATTTTACTCGGAATTTCCAGACACGTCAACAGAAATCCGCCGCAGCTGCGCAAAGCGGCCGGAGCGCATGCCCCGGCCGCTTAGTCTATTCCATCATTTATGCCGCTCCAGTCGAATGGATGCGAGCACATAGGCAGCCACCATGGAAAGCCATATGACGCAGATGCTCAGCACCGGAAACAGGCCCGTATCAGCCCAGAGCTGTAAAAACAGTGCCACCAGCCACAGTCCCATGCAGACCTTATTTCCAACCTGATAGGCCCGGAAGCCGCAGCGGTAGACCATCAGCTTTTCCGCCTCATCACAGCTTTCCAGCCACTGTTTCTGAAATTTGACATCAAAGACAGATCCCCTTTTCTCTGGATTGATCTGTTTTTCCAGTTTTACCACCCGATAATTTACGAAGAAAATCCACACATATCCCAGTATGAAAATCAGAATGCACGCAGGGAACAGGATCACGCCATATTGGTCTCCCAGCTTTGTATTCAGGCTCACCTCTATACCGGCGGAAAACAGGAAAAAGTTCACCACCATCATGATGTTTGCCAGCAAAAGCCCGTAGCTGAGCTGCTGCTCCGTTTGCTCAATGCGCTCGTCCTCGCCATCCCACTGTCCGATCTGCTTCTTTGCCCTATGGCAGATCAGCATGGCGGCAATCGCCGAGATCAGATTGGTAAACAGGAACACCCATGGCACCATGGCTCCCAGCATATCCCCAAGCCCCTGAAAGCTGATGCCATCCCAATGGGTGAGCCGCCCCATCAGCATGGAAGCCCCTGCGCCCAGTGCCGCACTGATCAGGATCAGCAGTACAAACTTCAAAACAGCCTTTTTCTCAGTTTTCTTTTCCATCATCCGGTTCCTCCTCATATTCAAACAATTCCTCTACGGTAACACCGCAGGCCCTTGCAAGCTTGAGTGCCAGCGTCACAGAGGGAGAATAATCTCCCCGCTCGATCTGACTGATGGTCTGGCGAGAGGTCCCCACCAGCGCCCCCATTTGTTGCTGATTCACCCCAAGCCGCGCCCGATATTCCTTCAGATGATTCTTCAGCGGCACAGTATACGCCTCCTGTTTGACATGAATTCTTTTCATTTTGACAACTTTATTTGTCATACACAGTATAGCATTGACAATGATACTTGTCAACTGTTTTTTGCAAAAACGCCCGGTATCCAGAAATTCGGATACCGGGCGTTCCGGATGCTTTGATTCACTTGCCGATTATGCGGCGCTTTTCTGCCGGAGCACAGACACAAGCTTCCCGCTCCAGATTCCCAGCAGCACGCCTCGCATCACCGTGCAAAGCAGCATGCCTATTGCGTTGAGGAGGTAACCATAGCTGTTGTCGGCTATGATCCCGGCGATAAAAAGCAGAACGCATACCACAGACCCTGCCGCCAGATGCCGGATGCGGCTACCCCAGCCAGCCCAGAACGCCAGCGGCAGCACCATCACCAGCACCACCAGCAGCTGCGGATCCAACAGGTATTGCATCATTGGATACTGATCCATAATTTAACACCGCCTTTTTTCCAGTATACCCGTTTGCGCATCATTTGTCAAGCGTTCTCATCCGGGCGATTTCTCGATCAAAGGAAGATTCTGGGCAGTCCCCCCACGATAGATCCGCAGCTCCGCCAGCTCTGTGGGATCCAGTGCCACCCATGGGATCACATATTCCGTGATTCCGTCATGGTTCCAGCCCACGGAGCCAAAGTCCGGCACGGCATCTCCGTTTTTCAGGCAAAACTCCACAGCGACCTCCTTCTCTCCCACAGCATCTGCCGGGTCTGTAAGGACATACGCCTCCGGCAGCACCAGACTGCACCCGGTGGATGTCACCAAAATGCTGACGTTGCTGTTTCCCATCGCAGCTTCCAGCTGTTGAGACTCTACCGTGTATTCCGCCTCCTGCGTCATCTTTGGAACCGAAACCTTAAACTGCCAGTTTCCGTCTATGGCAGCTATTTTTTCCGCCAAGCCCACATCATCCATATGTCCGCTGATGATATAGACAGCCCGGAACTCAATCTCAATCTCTGTGCTACCATCGCAGATGATCTGGTCATCCGGCAAAGATGTCCACGTATTGAGCTCCAGCATTCCCTGCTCTGTGACCGTGGATCTCTGTCCCTGCACCGTACCGTAGGCCGGATTCATCCAGCCGTAATCCCAGGATTTCGGAATGACACCATAGACCTCCAGCGAATATGGGAATTTCTTCTCATCCTCCACCCGATAGCTCAGGCCGAAGGTTATACTGTGATTGCTGACCGTCATCGACTCCATCGTAATGGTCAGTCCCTGATCGGTGGCACTTTGGCCGACTGTTACGGTGCGCCCTTCCAAATAAGCGCTCTGCTCCGGGGACATGGCCTCACTGGCCGTGGTTTTCCACACGGTGTTGGCTGCCGTATTCCATTCCTCCTGCATCAGTTGGGTACTTCTGCTGTACTGGATCACCGCTGCCGCAGTGATGCTCAGTACCGCCACCAACGCCGCCGTCAGCAGTCCGACTTTCCACGGACGCTTCCGGGGCTTTTTCCCTTGTGTCTGATGGATCTGCTCCATTGCACCTGCTAAGATCCGCCCCTTCGCCGCTTCCTCCAACGGGACTCCCTCGGGGCGATAATAGGATAGCACATTACTGAGCTTCATAATCAAGCCCTCCTTGCTGTAACATGGTTTTCAGTCTCTTTTTTCCACGATAGAGCTGACTCTCCACGGCCCGCGGTGTCATGCCCAAATCCGCAGCAATATCCTTGACCCGTTCCTCTCGATAGAACCGCCGCAGAAAAATCGTTTTCCCCGGCTCTCCCAAGCCTTCTATGGCGTCAGTTACCAGCGCTTCCAGCATAAAGTCCTCCAGCCGATCAGACACCGTCACATCCTCCAGAAGCTCCTGCTGCAAAGACAGCTCCTGATACGGCGCTTTTGCCCTCAGCCGATCCAGTGCAGCGTTTCTGGCAATGGCACACAAATAACTTTTGAGCCGCTGGGGCTGCCGAAGCCGCTCCCTTGTCTGCCACAGCTTCACCAACGCATCAGAAACACATTCCTCCGCATCCCGCTGATCCCGCAAAACGCCATAGGCAACAGAATAGAGCAGGGCTCCGTATGTGTCCATCAGCTGTCGCAGCGCTGCATCCGGATCCTTTTCCAGCAGCCGAAGCAGTTTTTTCTCCTGCATCTCTCTCGCCTCCCTTTGGTTCTCTCAAAAGCGCTTTCACCCTATAGGACGGGGATACGCCCCAAAACCACGCAGCAGATGAAAAAAATCCCGGCGTCCAAACACAGACACCGGGATTTTCCCATGCACACAAATAAACTTACAGGCTCAGTACTGCGCCCTTGTCCGCAGAAGTGACCATCTTGGCATAGCGTGCCAGATAGCCGGTCTTCACCTTGGGCTCCGGCATCACCAGATTCTTCTTCCGCTCTGCAAGAACGTCATCCGCAACCTCAAGGGTGATCTTATGGGCAGGAATATCAATGGAGATGATATCGCCCTCTTCCACCAGACCGATGGTACCGCCGGAGGCTGCCTCCGGGGACACATGGCCGATGGCTGCGCCGCGGGTTGCGCCGGAGAACCGTCCATCGGTGATCAGGGCCACGCTCTCGCCCAGTCCCATGCCGCAGATGGCAGAGGTGGGGTTCAGCATCTCCCGCATGCCGGGGCCGCCCTTGGGGCCCTCATAGCGGATGACCACCACATCACCGGGCTTGATGCCGCCGGCATAGATGACCGCAATGGCCTCTTCCTCGGAGTTGAACACCCGTGCAGGGCCGGAATGCTTCATCATCTCGGGAGCAACCGCAGACTGCTTAACCACGCAGCCGTCCGGCGCCAGATTGCCAAACAGCACCGCAATGCCGCCGGTAGCCAGATACGGATGGTCGATGGGACGGATGGTCTCATGATCCAGATTCTCAGCATTCCGGATGTTTTCCGCCACGGTCTTGCCGGTGCAGGTGATCAGATCCGTCTTAATGAGTCCGGCGTCTGCCAGCTCCTTCATCACGGCGTATACGCCGCCTGCCCGCTCCAGATCCTCCATAAAGGTGGGGCCTGCGGGAGCCAGATGGCACAGGTTGGGGGTACGGGCGTTGAACTCATTCACATGGGCCAGATCAATGTCGATGCCGCACTCATGGGCAATGGCGGGCAGGTGCAGCATGGTGTTGGTGGAGCAGCCCAATGCCATATCCACGATCTCCGCATTGTTGAAGGCGTCCTCGGTCATAATGTCCCGGGGCCGGATGTTCTTCCGGTACAGCTCCATGACCTGCATACCGGCCTGCTTGGCCAGACGCAGCCGGGCGGAATAGACCGCAGGAATGGTGCCGTTGCCCCGGAGGCCCATACCGATGGCTTCCGTCAGGCAGTTCATGGAATTGGCGGTGTACATGCCGGAGCAGGAGCCGCAGGAGGGGCAGGCATTCATGACATACTCCTCCACGCCGTCTTCATCCAGCGTGCCTGCGTGATAGGCACCTACGGCCTCAAACATATCGCTGAGGCAGGTGCGGCGTCCATCGGACATATGTCCCGCCAGCATGGGGCCGCCGGAAACAAAGATCGTAGGAACATTGATTCTTGCAGCCGCCATCAGCAGACCCGGGACGTTTTTATCACAGTTGGGGATCATAACCAGCGCATCAAACTGATGGGCAATGGCCATAGCCTCGGTGGAATCACAGATCAGATCACGGGTCACCAGCGAATACTTCATGCCGATATGGCCCATGGCAATGCCGTCACAGACCGCAATGGCCGGAAACTCCACCGGGGTGCCGCCGGCCATGCGGACACCGGCTTTCACGGCCTCCGCAATCTTGTCCAGATTCATATGACCGGGAACGATCTCATTGTAGGAACAGACAACGCCAACCAGTGGCCGGTCGGTCTCTTCCTTGGTATAGCCCAGTGCTGCAAACAGGGATCGGTTGGGTGCACGATCCACGCCCTGGGTGACGTTGGCAGAAAGCTTCATAGAAAATTCTCCTTTATCGGTAAAATGAAAATGGGGGAGGCAGAACTCTGCCTCCCCCATGGATTTCTGTATGCCTTAAGCGCATTCAGAGGAGAACCCAAATTAAATTCTCATCGCACATTGAATGGCCAATTGCACCACATGTGCATTGTTCATTGCACAGTATCTGTGAAAATCAGTTGGAAGCACCGTCCAGACCCTTATCGCCGTTGTCGCCGTCCTTCCACAGCATGTTGTTCCGCAGCTCTGCGCCCACGATCTCCATGGGATGCTTTGCCAGCTGATCACGCTTGGAGTTGAAGAAGGAACGGCCGTTCTTGTTCTCGGCGATCCAGCGGCTTGCAAAGGTGCCGTCCTGAATGTCGGACAGAACTGCACGCATGTTGGCCTTGACAATGTCATGGGGCAGCACACGGGGGCCGGAGACATACTCGCCGAACTCAGCGGTATCGGAGATGGAGTAGTTCATGGCTGCAACGCCGCCCTTGTTGATCAGGTCAACGATCAGCTTCATCTCGTGGATGCACTCGAAGTAAGCGTTCTCGGGCTCATAGCCGGCCTCAACCAGCGTCTCGAAGCCGCACTGCATCAGGTCTACAACGCCGCCGCACAGAACGGTCTGCTCACCGAACAGGTCGGTCTCAGTCTCGTCATGCATGGTGGTCTCCATAACACCGGCACGGGCGCCGCCGATACCGGCGATGTAGGCCAGAGCGATCTGCAGGCAGTTGCCGGTGGCATCCTGCTCTACAGCAACCAGGCAGGGCACGCCCTTGCCGGCTACATAAGTGCCGCGAACCGTGTGGCCGGGGCCCTTGGGAGCAGCCATGAATACGTCTACGTCAACGGGGGGAACGATCTGCTTGTAGCGGATGTTGAAGCCATGGGCAAAAGCAATGGCCTTTCCGGCAGTCAGGTTGGGGCCGATGTGCTCCTTGTAGATGTCAGCGGCACGCTCGTCGTTGACAAGGATCATGATGATGTCAGCAGCCTTGGTTGCATCTGCAACGGACATAACGTTGAAGCCGTCCTCGGTTGCCTTGTCCCAGGACTTGCCGTGGCGAAGGCCAACGATGACATCGCAGCCGGAATCTCTGAGGTTCTGTGCATGGGCATGGCCCTGAGAGCCGTAACCGATCACTGCGATCTTCTTACCATTCAGGACGCTGAGGTCGCAGTCCTTCTCATAATACATTTTTGCCATAATTATATTCCTCCTTGAGTTTATTCTGGTCATATATTGTTTTCTGTCCTCTTTCGAGGGCAACCATGCCGGTTCGAGCCGTTTCCAGGATTCCATAGTCATCCAGAAGCCTCAGGATGGCCTTGATCTTTTCCGCAGCACCGACGACGGCAATGATCAGCGTTGACTGGCCGAAATCTACGATATTTCCCCGGAACACATTGGTGATCTGGATGATATCCTCCCGGGCATCCCGGGTCTCGGCCTTCACCTTAATGAGCACCAGCTCCCGCTGGATGGATTCCTCCCCCTCCAGCACGTCCACGGAGATCACCAGCAGCAGCTTGCTGAGCTGGGTGGCAATCTGGTGCACCGTGACTTCATCTACAATGGTCACCACCGAAATACGGGTGGTTCCCTCTCCCAGCCCCGGTCCGGAGCAGATGGATTCAATGTTATAGCCCTTTCGGGAAAACAGCCGTGCCACCTGACTGAGCACGCCGGGGGTGTCCTCCACCAGCACAGACAGGGTATAGGCCTTTTTCTCTGTATTCATGGACGCACCTCCTTAAATCAGCATAAAGTTGGTGATGGGCTGGCCGCCGCCGACCATGGGCCGTACCATTTCATCGGTATCGATGAGGCAGTCCACCACATAGCCGTGGCCCCATTCCAGCGCCTCGTGAATGGCCGCCTCCAGCTCTTCTACGCTGGAAACATGGGCGCCCTTGAGGCCATAGGCCTCTGCCAGCTTGACAAAATCCGGTGCAAAGCCCAGATCCGTCTGAGAAAAGCGCTTTTCATAGATCAGGTTCTGCCACTGACGAACCATGCCAAGGGTACGGTTATCAAAGACAAATGTGATCACCGGAATATCATAGTGGCTCTCGGTCGCCATTTCCTGACCGTTCATCCGGAAGCAGCCGTCACCGGTGATATGGATCACGGTCTTATCGGGGTTGCCCAGCTTTGCGCCCAGCGCCGCCCCAAGGCCGAAGCCCATGGTGCCGAAGCCGCCGGAGGTCAGGAGCTGACCGGGATAGTCAAAGTGGAAATGCTGAATGGTCCACATCTGATGCTGACCCACATCCGTTGCAACGATGGTATCCTGCGGCACCATATTGCGGATGGTCTCCAGCACCTGCTGAGGGGTCAGCTCGCCGGGCTTATCCTGATATTCTGTCCGGGTGGCATAGGAGAATACAAACTCCTTCCACCGGTCATTGTGCTTCTGCTCTACACGCTCATTCAGCAGCTCCAGCACCCGGCCCGCATCACCGATGATGTGATGATCGGTCTTGACATTCTTATCAATTTCCGCCCGGTCAATGTCGATCTGAACGATCTTCGCCTGACTGGCAAAGCTCTCCGGATCCAGTGCCACACGATCCGAGAACCGGCAGCCCACTGCAATGAGCAGATCGCAGTTGGCGCAGGCAATATTGGAGGCCTTCGTGCCGTGCATGCCGATCATGCCGGTGGTCAGGGGATTCCCGCCGGGGAAGCCGCCGCCGCCCATCACCGTAATGGCCACGGGAGAGTCGATCTTTTCGGCAAACGCCCGGAACTGCTTGTGGGCACGGCCTCTTACCACACCGCCGCCGCAGATCAGCAGGGGCTTTTCCGCCTTGGCGATCATCTCCGCCAGCTTGTCCACATCCTCATGGTTGGGCTCCGGCGTGCGGATGTCCCAGCCGATGCGATGGGTCAGCGCCTGCAGGCGGCCATGCTTGATGTGTTCCTTCCGCTCCATGGGCTCATAGTCGATGAGCTCATTGGGAGCAGTGACGTTTTTCAGAAAATCGATGAGCACCGGGCCGGGACGGCCGGTGGCCGCCACCGCAAAGGCCTCCCGCATAATGTCCGGAATGGTCTGGGGATCCCGCACCAGATAGGTGGCCTTGGTAATGGGCATTGCAATGCCGGTGATATCCACCTCCTGAAAGGCGTCCTTTCCCAGCAGATTCTCCGTGACGTTGCAGGTGATAAACACCACCGGGGAAGAATCATAGTAGGCCGTTGCAATACCGGTGGTCAGATTGGTGGCACCGGGGCCGGAGGTGGCAAAGCATACGCCGACCTTACCGGTAGAGCGGGCATAGCCGTCGGCGGCATGGGCAGCGCCCTGCTCATGGGCCGTGAGAATGTGCCGGAGCTTTCCCTGATAGTGGTACAGCTCATCGTAAATATTCAGGATGGTGCCGCCGGGATAGCCGAAGATGGTATCCACCCCCTGCTCCAGCAGGCACTCCAGGATCGCTGTTGTGGCTTTAACCTTCATTGGTCAACCTCCTCAAATCTTTCCGCTTCCCTTCTGGACGGCAATGAGCCCGGTTCGGGCCACCTCCAGAATGGAGAAGGGACGCAGCAGGCTCTGGAACAATTCCAGCCGCTCGGTGGTATCGCTGAGCTCCAGTGTCATGGAGGTTGCCGATACATCGGCAATCTTTGCCCCCATGATCTGGCACAGATTCATAATGTCAACTCTGGTCTTTGTGGTGCAGGAGACCTTTACGATCATCAGCTCCCGGCCAATGAGCCGGTCTTCATCCAGCGTCCGCACCTTAATGACGTCCACCAGCTTGTTGAGCTGCTTTTCCACCTGCTCCACCACGCTGTTTCCGCTGTCCACAATGATCGTGATTCGGGAAATGCTGGGGTCATCGGTGACACCCACTGCCAGAGATTCAATATTAAACGCTCTTCTGGAGAACAGGCCGGTGATCTTGTTGAGCACGCCTGCCTGATTCTCTACCAGAACAGAAATTGTCTGCTTCATACTGCCCATCCTCCCTTAGTCACTGGTCTTTGCATCGGGATCCACATGGCACACCATAATATAGGGGCCGTCGCAGTGCAGCATCTCCCTGAGCTTTTCCTCAATCTCGCTGTCCTGCCGAATCTCGCCGTATCGGATGCCATAGGCCTCTGCCAGCTTGGAGAAGTCCGGAGAATGATCCAGCGCCACTCCAAAGGGGCCGCTGTAGGCGCTGTGCTGGATCTCGTTCACCAGTCCCAGCACGCTGTTCTCCATCATCACCAGCTTCACATTTGCGTCAAGGTTCCGCAATGTGCTGAGCTCATTCTCAAACATCTGGAAGCTGCCGTCGCCGCAGACCACTACCGTCTGCTTTTCAGGTGCCGCCACCTTGGCGCCCAGCGCTGCCGGCAGGGAATAGCCCATGGTGCCAAGGCCGCCGGTGGTCAGGAACCGGCCATGCTTGATGGTCATATGCTTGCAGGTCCAGATCTGGTTCTGCCCCACGTCCACACAGCAGATGGCGTCATCGTCCATGAGATGGCCCAGCGTGCGGATCACCCGTGCGGGATGGGCATAGCCCTCCCGGCTGGGAAGCTCCCGCACCAGCTCTGCCTTCCGGCTCTCCCGCAGCGCCTCAATGTCCTGGGTCTGTGCGGTGGTGTCCAGCTCCATCAGCTGGAGCAGTACCTGCTTCACGTCCCCCACCACGGGGATGGTGGTATCCACGTTCTTACCGATCTCCGCCGGATCCACATCGATATGAATGGTCTTCATGCGGCGGCCGATCTCCAAGGGCTGGAGGATGGCACGGTTGGCCACCCGGGCGCCCACCAGAATCAGCAGATCGGAATGCGCCAGCGTCTTGTTGGCGGTGGCTGTTCCGAAGGAGCCGATCATGCCCATATACAGGGGATGCTCCGTGGGGACGATGCCAAGACCCATCATGGTATTGACAATGGGAATCTGGCTCCGCTCCGCAAATTCCAGTGCTTCCTTCTGTGCTCCGGCGCTGATGACACCGCCGCCCAGACAGAGCACCGGCTTTTTCGCATGGCGAATGGCATCGGCTGCCCGGTGGATCTGCTTGATGTTGCCCTTTACCGAGGGCTTATAGCCCCGGATCTCCACGGTTTCGGGATAGACAGGCTCAAACTTTGCCTTCTGCACATCAATGGGAATATCAATGAGTACCGGCCCGGGCCGACCGGTGGAGGCAATGTGGAATGCCTCCTTTACAATTCTGGGGATGCTCTTGACATCCTTCACCAGATAGCTGTGCTTGATAAAGGGCGCTACGGCACCGGTAATGTCCACCTCTTGGAAAATATCCCGGCCCAGCAGGTAGCTTTCCACCTGCCCGGTAATGGCCACCATGGGAATGGAGTCCATATATGCGGTGGCAATGCCGGTAATGAGGTTTGTTGCCCCCGGGCCGGAGGTGACCATGCATACGCCCACCTTGCCGCTGATGCGGGAATAGCCGGAGGCCATATGTCCCGCATTCTGCTCTGTCCGTACCAGTGTATAGTGAATATCCGAGTGCTTCAGGGCATCTGCCGCGGGGCAGATGGTCGCCCCTGCATAGCCGAAGATCTCCGTTACGTTTTCCCGCTTTAAGCTTTCGATCAAAGCCTCTGCGCCAGTTGTCATTGCATCTCGCCCCTTTGCTGCATATAAAAAAATACAGCCTCATCCCATTTTCATAGGACGAAGCTGACTCCGCGTTACCACCTAAATTCCCGGCATGTCCGGGCCCTCAGTTCCACATATGTATGGAATTTCCCTTTAACGGAGGAATCCGCCGCCGCCTACTCCGGCACAAGCCGTTTCAGTGCAGAGCTCCAAGGTGAGTTTCCCTGAATTCTTAGCAGGCGCTCACACCAGCCGCGCCCTCTCTGAGCCATTGGGACTCAGGTACTAATCCTTTTCATTGCCTGTTTCGATTAATTTTCTCTATGATACAAAAGCCGTTTCCATTTGTCAATGGCATTTTCGTGGTTTCGGTCATTTTTAGCATTCTGCCTTTTTTTATCGGATGCTTTTGCAGTTTTTTTGGCATTTTGCAGCCGCCCTGTCTTGTTTTTTCTCCAAAAATATGTTGCCCTTTCCCACACGCAATAAACATTTGAATGAGTGAATAAAATAGGAGAGAGAATTTTGAAAATTGCTGTGATCTGTGACGTTCTCGGGGAGGCCAACAACGGTACCACCATCGCCGCCCTGAACCTGATCCGAACACTACGGGAAAAAGGCCATGAGGTTCGTGTGGTCTGCCCGGATGCGGATCGTGCCGGCGAGCCGGGCTATTATATCGTTCCGAAATACGACTTTCATATATTTAATGAGTATGTGGAGAAAAACGGCGTAGCCCCCGCCAAGCTGGACACCCGTGTGCCGGAGGCGGCCATCCACGATGTGGACGTGATCCATGTAATGATTCCCTTTGCGCTGGGGAAGGCTGCGGCCCACTATGCCCATGACCATGGCATTGCCCTGACTGCAGGCTTCCATTGTCAGGCCGAGAATATCACCAACCATATTTCCCTGCAAAACAGTCCCAAGGCCAACACTGCCGTATACCATATACTATATGATCGGCTCTACCGCTACTGCGACTGCATCCACTACCCCACCCAGTTCATCAAGGATACCTTTGAGGCCATTGTCGGCCCCACCAATGGCCGGGTGATCTCCAATCCCGATGCTGTGAGTCTCCCTTTTCTTCAGACCCTTGTGACCATGCTGGGGGTCATCCCGATCCCCAACAAGTTTTCGGGTATGCGGCAGTTTCTTTCCTCCGTGCAGCAGCGCTATCGGGAGAATAACGTCATTGCCATCTTCCCCGAGGCTCACATCTGGCCCTTTTATACCGGCATCCGCCCGTTCTCGGATACCTCCTTCCGGTATCCGGAAAAGCTGGGTGCTCCCGTGGTGGCCATGGTCACCACCTATCGCCGGCGCAGGGGGCTTGGGCGGCTGCTTCGCCGGCCGGGCATGACCATTACCTTGTCCGAGCCCTTCTATCCCGATGCCGCACTCTCTGCCCGGGAGGCCCAGCAGAAGCTCCGGGATCAGGTCTATCACTTTATGGTCTCCGTGGCATCCTCCCATGAAAACATCTGCTATTTTGACTATCAGCCCGCCCCGCAGGAATGAGTCCCGGGAATTTATCCTTTTTTACGGAAGAAAAATAATCTAATTTTTGCTTTACAAATCAGAATTTCGTGGTATAATTCTAACGGTATGCCCTATTGCCCAGTACCGGGGTATCAGCCGCGTCGCGCGGTGTTCACCCGCCCGGCACTTAGCTTTGGGGTAAAATATTGAAAGGTGGAATTTATTATGATCCGCAAAGAAGTAAAAGATCAGGTCATCGCCCAGTACGCTACCCATGAGGGCGACACCGGTTCCCCCGAGGTACAGATTGCTGTCCTCACCTACCGCATCAACGAGCTCACCGAGCATCTGCGTACCCACATCCATGACGATCACAGCCGCCGTGGCCTGCTGAAGATGGTTGGTAAGCGCCGCAACCTGCTGGACTATCTGGCAAAGAAGGACATCAACCGTTACCGTGCCCTGATCGCTAAGCTGGGCCTGCGTAAGTAAGCTGCTGTTCCGTCCGGCGAGCTTGGTCCCATAATGCGTCAAAAGGGCGGCTCATTGATTTGAGCCGCCCTTTCAAGACCGTCATCCATCTGTGGTGCAGGATCAGTTTTAGCAGTTGAAAGAGTGTCCGGCCTTTCCGGCTGCTGTTTCAAGTGCTAAACTTCCTGTACTGCAATCCACAAAAATACAGGAGGTATTATAATGGTAACTAAGAAAGAATTCCCCAACCGCCATGTGTTCCAGACCGAAATTGGCGGCCGTCCCTTCACCGTCATCACCGGTCAGGTAGCTGAGCTGTGCAACGGCGAATGCATCTGCCGCTACGGCGACACCGTCGTGCTCACCACCGTGGTGGCTTCCTCTGCCCCCAAGTCCGGCATTGACTACTTCCCTCTGACCATTGATTTTGAAGAGCGGATGTACGCTGTGGGCCGTATCCCCGGCGCTTATCTCCGCCGTGAGGGCCGTCCCTCCGAGCGAGGCGTACTGGTAAGCCGCCTCATCGACCGCCCCATGCGTCCCTTCTTCGACGATGACCTGCGCAACGATGTCGTTGTCACCTGCACCGCACTGTCCAACGACAAGGACAACTCCATTGAGGTTGTCGCTTCTCTGGGCGCTTTCATTGCCACCGCTTACTCCGATGTTCCGTGGAACGGCCCCATGGCTACCACTCAGGTTGCCTATGTAGACGGCGAGTACGTGGTAAACCCCAGCTACGATCAGCATCAGCGTGCCGAGATGTTCGTCACCATCGCCTCCACCGCCGAAAAGGTGGTTATGATCGAGACCGAGGCCAAGGAAATCCCCGAGGATATCCTGCTGGGCGGCATTAAGCTGGCTCATGAGACCAACCAGCAGATCGTTGCCTTCATCAACGAGATCGTTGCCGAGATCGGCAAGCCCAAGTTCTCCTTCGAGAAGGCCGCTGTCAACTATGACCTGCTGAACGACCTGATGGAGTACGGTCTGCCCCAGATCGAGTATGCGCTGGACACCGATGACAAGAATGTCCGGGAAGAGCGTCTTGCTGCCATCCGTCTGGACTTCGCCGAGAAGTTCAAGGACAAGTATGAGGACTACGACCAGCACATCGAGGTCTGCCTCTACAAGATGCAGAAGAAGGTCGTGAAGAAGTGGCTCATGGCCGGCAAGCGTGTGGATGGCCGCCGCACCGACGAGATCCGTCCTCTGGCTGCCGAGGTAGGCGTTCTGCCCAGAGTCCATGGCTCCGGCCTGTTCACCCGTGGTCAGACTCAGGTTCTGTCTGTCTGCACCCTTGCTTCTCTTTCCATGATGCAGAAGCTGGATACCATCTTCCCCGAGGAATCCAAGCGCTGGATGCATCACTATAATATGCCCGCATTCTCCACCGGCGAGGCACGGGGCAGCCGCTCCACCTCCCGCCGTGAGTATGGTCATGGTGCGCTGGTTGAGAAGGCTCTGGCGCCTGTGCTCCCCTCCGTGGAGGAGTTCCCCTATGCCATTCGTGTTGTCTCTGACGTGCTGTCCTCCAACGGCTCCACCTCTCAGGGCTCCATCTGCGGCACCACGCTGGCGCTCATGGATGCCGGTGTTCCCATCAAGCGGCCTGTGGCCGGTATCTCCTGCGGTCTGATCTCCGAGGGTGACAAGTTCCGCACCTTCATCGATATTCAGGGTGTTGAGGACTTCCACGGCGAGATGGACTTCAAGGTTGCCGGTACCGTAAAGGGCGTCACCGCCATTCAGATGGACCTCAAGAACGATGGTCTCACCATGGAGATCATTGAGGACGCTCTGGAGAACTGCCGCAAGGCCCGTCTGGAGATTCTGGATCAGATCATGCTGCCCTGCATCGCTGAGCCTCGGAAGGAAGTCAGCGAGTATGCACCCAAGATGATCTCCATGAAGATCCCCGTGGAGAAGATCCGTGAGGTCATCGGCTCCGGCGGAAAGACCATCCAGAAGATCACTGCCGAGACCGGCGCCAAGATCGACATCGATGATGACGGCTCCATCTTCATCTCCGCAGTGGACGCTTCCTCCTGCAAGGCTGCCAAGGCCGCCATTGACAACATCTGCTTCGTTCCCGAGGTAGGCAAGCTGTACTACGGCAAGGTCGTCCGCATCATCCCCATCGGCGCTTTTGTGGAGCTGGTACCCGGTAAGGACGGCATGATCCACATCTCCAAGCTGGAGAACCACCGTGTGGAAAAGGTCGAGGACGTGCTGAATGTTGGCGATATGACTTGGGTCAAGGTCACCGACATCGACGAAAAGGGCCGTGTGAACCTCTCCCGGAGAGACGCTCTGAAGGAAATGGCAAAGAACAAGCAGTAATTTCCGATTTATATTGTGGACTGCC
>ERZ773103.2006-NODE-2006-length-20096-cov-20.055087_pt1 | contig 20096 bp, 20 predicted proteins | sample MGYA00511118_ERZ773103 | MGnify/ENA primary metagenome ERZ773103 (study PRJEB29015, sample SAMEA2737821) | human gut metagenome | biome: human gut; feature: human-associated habitat; material: faeces | place: China | collected 2012 ... | reverse complement strand
GGATATTTCCATGCGAAGACATCCGGCCTTCCATTATATTTTATAACATCCATTACTCCCATCTTAAAGTCCCCCACTTTTTCTGATTTATAGCGTCTCACTGACAGATTCCGTCTGCGTCATACTACAGATACATTTATCATAGCTTTCCTGTCGAGAAGTGTCAACCACTATAAAAAGGGTAGGATGTCAAAAACTTTCCATTTCAGAATGTCCATCTAACCATAAATCAATCTGTTTTAATACAGAAGAAAAGTCCGGCTTATCAAGCCCCGGCCCAGGATAATAATTAATCCATAAATTTCGAAGAAATTCATTTTGGTCAAATGCCCTTGTCAAGTCTACAGTTCTTTCAGAACCTCTCCGATATCTTCATTCATGCAGACAGACTTTTTCCTTATTTCTTCCGGTGCATATGCTTCACGCTGGTTCAGACACACATAAAATGCATGTTCAAATGTGTTTGTCATCTGCCAAAACGGATATTTTATAATAACAGGAGTATTATATCCTACACCTAATTCAAGGAATACTATTTTCTGCTTTTTATGCTCCTGTATAAATTTCTCGTACCGTTCTGCTGCCCAGTGCCATCCCTCATCTTCAACAAATGTCTGATCAGATCTGAGATTCATACTCATCGGCTTACCGCAGCGCGGGCAATATGGAATCAGACCCGTCGGAACCGTAAGCTTTATTTCTCCATTTTCCGGTTTTTGCAGTTCCCCGTCTTTAATCTGAAATCCCTGACTCAGCACCATTTTCTTTATGATTTCTTCATTGTCATAGGTTTCTTTATGACAAGGCTCACTACATTGAAACAAGCCGTAATCTCCCTGTGTATAGAAGATTCTGTTTTTAGCGAATCCTGCTTTCTGAAAACAATGATCCACATTTGTCGTCAGTACAAAATAATCCTTCTCTTTCACCAGATCATGCAAGTTCTGATATACCGGTTTTGGCGCATCCGTATATCGATTAATATAGATATATCTACACCAGTATCCCCAGTGTTTTTCCAATGTTTTATATGGATAGAAGCCTCCTGAATACATATCGGAAAATCCATATTTCTTTCTGAAATCCGAAAAATATTTTTCAAATCTTTCTCCATTATACACAAAACCGGCTGATGTGGAAAATCCCGCACCAGCCCCAATTACAACTGCTTCTGCTTCCTCAATTTTTTCTTTTATCTGTAATATCTTATCCGAGTAACTGTTTGTAGAGTCGTTCATCTTCCTCTTTAAAAACATTAAATATCACCTTTATTTCTGATTTTGTCTTTTCTTTATATTGCTTTACTGTCTGTACTGCAAGCTCAGCAGCTCTTTTATTTGGAAACATAAATACACCGGTTGAAATACAACAAAAAGCAATACTCTTTACTTCATTCTCATCAGCTATCCTAAGACACGATTCATAGCAGGACATCAGTAAACGTTCATGTTCCTTTGTCAGCTTTCCCTGTACGATCGGACCAACTGTATGAATCACATGATCACATGGTAGATTAAATGCTGGGGTGATCTTTGCCTGCCCTGTCGGTTCTTCCTGTCCCTGTTTTATCATCATATGATTACAATAGTTTCGAAGCTGGATTCCTGCATAGGTATGAATGCAATTATCAATACAGTTATGGCAAGGCTGATAACAACCTGTCATGCCGCTGTTGGCTGCATTTACGATTGCTCCCACTCTAAGTCTTGTAATATCGCCCCTCCAGATAGAAAGATCAGGTTGTACCTCCCTGATATCTGCCAATGTGACAATACCCTTCTTCTCATTTTCTTCTGAAAGATACGCATCCTGAATCTGTAAAAATGCGTGGTCTATTTCCCCTGGCATTCTTATATTCATAAGCGATCTGAGTAACATTTTCTGCTCACCTGCATCTGATGGGATCTGCATGTTCTCATACTCTGGTCGCTCTTTCAACAAGTCTTTGATTAAATATTTTCTTCTGTTATCCTGATTCATTTCCTGACCACCGCTTTCACTGGACAGTTTTCATAACAGTTTCCACAATGCAGACAGTGCTCCTGCCGGATGACAAAAGGTGTTCCCTTCTCAATACATTTCTGTGGACAATGTTTCATACATGTGCCGCATCTGATACAGGATTCCGTTATGTAATATCCTTTTTCTTTTATACTAACATTTCCCAGAATATATGTCTCCCGGAAAATTGGATTTACGCCAAGATTAAAATACTCCACTTCCGCCTTATCAATACAGAAAATAATTCCGATTTTTCGTGTATCTCCCGGATATACATTTGCAAGATATGGCTGTTCTTCAAAAATAATATCCATCCATTTTTTCTGTTCATTCTCTGCTACTGCGTAAGCCTTTCCGGACAAACGAATCATTTCTTTGTATTTGGTATAGGCAAGAATCTGAACCCTGCCATCTTCCATTTCTTGAAGGGATCAGCCAGAAAGTTCTCACCGACAGTTTGCGCTCCATGGAAAATGATGGTCTCATTATTCGCACAGTTTACCCGGAAGTACCACCAAGAGTTGAGTACAGTCTCAGCGAACTTGGACTTACTTTGAAACCGATTCTCGACTCAATGGTCGAATGGGGTAACGCCTATAAAAAAATGTAGAAAAATGCACTTCTCCGATTAAACTCTATGAGGTGACCCCGAAAAGTAAGACTTTATAGTTAGAATTAGCTCTTTTCTCTACCCGTTATTGATTTTGAGCATACTTACCCAGACCTTCTTTGAAGAAAGCCTGGGATTTCTTTTTCTTTTTTTGAATTATCTAAATTTATGCTGTTTCTTTCAGCCTAAACAGATGCTGTCCTGTTTTTTCAGACTGTATTTTATTATGTAGTTTATTGATATTGTGTGCGATTGCAAGAATGACACTTTGTGCAGTGACGTTTTCTTTTCCGCGGTACATATATCGTCTGAATTCCATATCCTGTTTTACAGAAGCGAAGGACCTTTCTGCCTGTATACTTCGATTCACTCTAAGTTGAATTCCGTATGGGCTGGTTATGCGGCGGATAATGAGGCAAATCCGTTTGAAGGAAAAATTTATAGCTCGGGTTACGCGTATTTTGAAAATGCAGTGGCGGTAAATCATGTAGTCTATCGGTATATGCCAGAGACAGACAGTGTTCTTGCAGAATGTATTGATCTGAACAGTACTTTGAAAAAACATATGACGCTCACCATAGAAAAAAGTGTTCTCGGGAAACCGGTTACGGAGATTGGTGGATATTTTACGGATCCTTATTATATGGATGCAAAAATAGGATATCTTTTTGATAAAATTTATATTCCAGATTCAGTAAAAAGTATTAATGGGCCGTCTTTCAGCGAGTGCACAAATGTAAAAAGTATCTATATTCCGGACAGTGTGAAAAAAATAGACGGTCAAGCATTTGAAGAGTGTACAAGCTTGCAGAGTGTTCGTTTACCGAATGGTCTGAAAGAGATAAAGTATGGATGTTTCTATAACTGCAAAAATCTGCGAAAAATTGTCATTCCAAATGGTGTGCAAAAAATCGGGGCCGATGCCTTTGCGGGATGTGAAAAACTTGAAATTTATATTCCGACGAGTGTCAGGAAAATCGGAAAATACATTACCTTGACGGATGTTAAAAAAATTTACTGTCAGAAAAATACGGTAGCGTATAAGTATGCGAAAAAGAATAAGGTAGCTGTTGAGATTACAGGGACTAAGAGAACACAGCAGAATTATGTTGCACAGAAACTTCTGTTGAAGAAAAATGCAGTTACTTTAAAGCCAAACAGTTCCTATCGGGTTGAGGCAGAAATGGTTCCTTTCTATGCCTCTAAACAGGAGCTGGCATACAGCAGCAACAAACCGGAAATTGTAGCAGTAAGTGATGAGGGATTTGTTACAGCAAAGAAAGCGGGATCCGCTGTTATCACAGTAAAGACAACGGACGGAAGCAAAAAGAAAGTCAGGCTGAAAGTAACAGTACGGCCAGGAAAATCGGTGAATTTTGTTGTTCAGAAAAAAGGAAAAAAGAAAGCTGTTTTCAGTTGGGATCCGGTAGCAGGTGCAGCGGGATATGAGGTTGCCCAGGCAGATTCTCAGAAAGGAAAATATACCACCATCTGGCAGCAGAAAAAGAAAACCGTGCCCTGATCAGCAATATCGCACATGACCTGAAGACACCAATTACAGCGGTAAAAGGCTATTCTGAGGGTATTTTGGACGGTGTTGCGGATACGCCGGAGAAACAGGAACGTTACATCAGGACGATTTATAATAAGGCGAATGAGATGGATCGTCTGCTGAATGAGCTGACGCTGTATTCCAAGATTGATACGAACCGCATTCCATATAACTTTAAGAAGATTAATGTGGCAGATTACTTTAACGACTGCATTGAGGAGATCGGTCTGGATCTGGAAACCAAGGGCATTGGTCTGACATATTTTAACTATGCGGATGAAGATATTGTAATCATCGCAGATCCGGAACAGTTGATGCGCGTGATCAATAATATTGTGACAAATGCCATCAAATATATGGACAAGCAGAAGGGACAGATTAATGTCCGGATCAAGGACGTGGGTGATTTTATCCAGGTTGAGATCGAGGATAACGGAAAAGGAATTTCTGCCCGGGATCTGCCGTATATTTTTGACCGTTTTTATCGCACGGATTCTTCGAGAAATTCTTCCACCGGAGGAAGCGGCATCGGTCTGTCCATCGTAAAGAAGATCATTGAAGATCACGGTGGCAAGATCTGGGCGACAAGTAAAGAAAAGACAGGTACGACCATGTACTTTGTTATTCGAAAATATCAGGAGGTACCAAATGAGTAAGATTTTAATCGTAGAAGATGAAGAAGCAATTGCAGATCTGGAGAAAGATTATCTGGAGCTGAGTGGATTTGATGTGGAGATAGAAAATGATGGAACTAGCGGTCTGGAGCGTGCACTGAGTGAAGAATTTGACATGTACATTCTGGATCTGATGCTGCCGGGAACCGATGGTTTTGAAATCTGTAAAAAGATCCGTGAGAAAAAAAATACACCGATCCTGATGGTGTCCGCGAAAAAGGATGATATTGATAAAATCCGTGGTCTGGGACTTGGTGCGGATGATTATATTACTAAACCATTTTCCCCGAGTGAACTGGTTGCCAGGGTAAAAGCACATCTGGCGCGTTATGAGCGTTTGATCGGAAGCAATGTACAGAAAAATGACATTATTGAGATCCGTGGCATCCGCATTGATAAAACTGCCCGTCGTGTATGGGTAAATGACGAAGAGAAGCAGTTTACGACAAAGGAATTTGATCTGCTGACATTCCTTGCAGAGAACCCGAATCATGTATTTACGAAGGATGAGCTGTTTTCCAAGATCTGGGATATGGAGTCCATCGGTGACATTGCAACGGTAACCGTTCATATCAAGAAGATCCGTGAAAAAATTGAGTTCAATACCGCAAAACCGCAGTACATTGAGACAATCTGGGGCGTGGGCTACAGATTTAAGTTATAAGGATTGGATACATGAGAATAAAGCAACCGGAAATCATATATGAAGATGAGGCAATCATCGTCTGCCGCAAGGAAGCTGGTGTGGCGGTTCAGACTGCCCGTGCCGGTCAGGCAGATGTGGTAAGTCTGTTAAAGAACTATCGTGCAAAAAAGAAGGAAGAACCGTATATCGGGCTGATCCATCGCCTGGATCAACCGGTGGAGGGCGTGATGGTGTTTGCGAAAACGCCGCAGGCGACAGCAAAACTGTCTGCGCAGGTCAGCAGTCGCAGCATGGAAAAAGAATATCTGGCGGTGACAACCGGTGTGCCGGAGCCACAAAAAGGAGAACTTCGGGACTGGCTGCTGCGGGATGGAAAAACAAATACATCCGCCGTTGTTGCCAGGGGAACTTCGCAGGCAAAAGAGGCTGTGCTGGACTATGAGGTAGAACAGGTTTTAGAGGACGCGCAGCAGGCACTGGTTCATATCTGGCTTCACACCGGGCGGCATCACCAGATTCGTGTGCAGTTTGCACATGCGGGATATCCGCTGGTGGGTGACACAAAGTATGGAAAGCCAGAGCAGGGCGGTCGGTATTGTCCGGTGGCGCTGTGTTCCTGCCGGATCGGATTTCTACATCCTGTGACAAAGAAAAAAATGGAATTTGTGATCGAACCGAAGGGGAAAGCATTTTCGGGGGTTGCAAAAGATACCAAAAACGTATAATATAGGAATACATAGTTGCGATATGTATAAAGGATTTTTAAAGGGCAGAGTGATCTGCCCTTTACTTGGTATAGTTGGACGAAAAATAAAAAAGAGGGAGATACTTGAATGAATATTAAAAGTATTAAGATTTTGTCCGAAGAAGAACAGGTGGGACTGTTCCTCAGCGGCAGCGCCGCAGAAAGAAATGTACTGTATACCTGTACCGACCTGGATCAGCAGGAAAAAACGGATCGTCAGCGATTTTCTGTATATGATAATCATGAGGATGCGGAAAGCCGGGATATTGAAGAAGGATTTGGATTTCCGCTGCAGCGGTATCTGGATGCAGCAGGAGCAACAGATGTAAATGAGATCCAGCTTGGCAGCGTGGATGGATTTGAATCTGTGGTCACAGAGTTAGGATCCAGACGTTATTTTTTCCCGGGATTATTAGAACGGAGTGCAGAAGGAAAGGAGCCGCGGGAGGCTTTTATTTCTTTTTGCAAAAATGGTATACCAGTAAAATACTATCCGCACCCGACCATTATGTTCGGGCAGCAGGGAATTGATGACAAGAACAAAGATTATTTTGCCAAAGGAATCCGGATGCTGGTGGCAGGAAGTGCCGAGCAGGGATTCTGGGTTCGTGGAACCGGACTGCGCTGTAACCGGTATTTTTCGCTGAGCTGCTTTTTTGAGTGGGACAGCAAGCATGCAGGGATCATGCACTGGGCAGAAGTGCAGATGGAGGACGAGAGCATACGCCGTGTACCTGCAGTCAGACTGCATCGGGAGTTTTGGTCAGAGCAGGCAGAGTGTACACCGGAGGCAATGGATCAGTTACTGGCTGTGGATGCGAAGGGACAGGAAATCAGCAAGATTACCGGAGACATCTGGCTGTTTCTGGCAGATGAGGCGTTTAAACAGGTCGGATATTTTGACGGTCAGAATATTTGTACAGAGTTTTCCGGAGTCATTGCAGGTGAGTTAAAGGAACGGAAAGTTGAAAAACAGATCCGTGTCCCGGGCACACGCGCGGACGAGAGTGAATTTTATATTCAGGTCGTAAAACAGGGACAGACTGTGGCTTGCCATAACTATTCTTTGCGGGAACTGTTACATGATTTTGGTGACCTGGAAAGCTGTGAAACCTATGAGTATTACAACCATAACGTGAACCACGGACAGGGCGGTCAGCGCCGTGTCACTGCAAAAGGCTGGAGTCTATTGACTTTGCTGGAACTTTTGCCGGAGATTCCACAGCGGGAAGAATTGGAAAATGGTTCTGTGAAGTTTCAGATTTTTACCAATGACAATTACAAGGAAAAGATCGTGCTGGAGGCAAATGAGCTGTCAGCATATCGCTTCCTGTTGGCATATGAGCAGGATCAGCGTTCACAGGATGGTCTGGAAAAGGGTGATACCAGCAGCTGGGCAGATGAAGATCTGCATTTTGCACCGATCAAGGGAACCACACCATTTCGCGTTTACTGTGGAAAAGAAAGTGCCAATCCGTCCGTGTATAAAAATGCGGCGGGTATGGTCGTAACTATATTATTTTAAACAGGAGAATATTTTGATTACAGATCGTTATAACAGAGAAATTGATTATATCAGAATATCAATCACCGACCGCTGTAACCTGCGATGCAAATATTGTATGCCGGAGGATGTGTCGTTTATTCCGCATGAGCGGATCCTGCGTTACGAGGAGATCCTGCGGATCGTGAAAATTCTGGCAAAACTGGGGATCCGAAAAGTAAAGCTGACCGGTGGAGAACCGCTGGTGCGCCGTGGCTGCGATAGTCTGATCCGTGAGATTAAGCAGATTGAGGGCATTGATATGGTGACACTGACGACAAACGGTGTCCTGTTGGAAGAAATGCTGCCACAGCTGCAGGAAGCAGGCGTGGATGCCATCAATGTGAGTCTGGATACGCGAAACAGAGCGCGTTATCTGGAAGTGACTGGGAAAGATATGTATGAGCAGGTAGAGCGCGGTATTGAAGCGGTATATAAAAGCGGGATTCCGTTAAAAATAAACTGTGTACCGGTACAGGGCGTAAATATTGATGAGATTCCGGATTTTTTTGCATGGGCTAAGGAAAAACAGATTGCCGTGCGATTTATCGAAATGATGCCCATCGGATACGGAGATCAGTATGAGGCATTTTCCGCGGAACAGATCAAGGAAATGTTTTTTGCACGCTATCCGGAGGCATATCAGGTAAAGGAAACCCTTGGAAACGGTCCGGCAGTCTATTACCGGGCACCGGGATTTGCAGGGGAGATCGGTATTATCGGTGCGGTGCATGAAAAATTCTGCAGCACCTGTAACCGGATCAGGCTGACTTCGGAAGGATTTTTTAAATTATGCCTGTATTCCGGAGCAGGGATTGATCTGCGTCAGATGTTACGTGACGGAAGTACGGATGAGGAGATCGCAGATGCAATTGCGGATGCGATTCAACGAAAACCGAAGGAACATCATTTTGGTGAAGTACAGGCGGAGTCATCTGTTGATGCGCCAGCTTCCGGGGAAGCGGATACAAGAAAAATGTCCCAGATCGGAGGATAAACTGGGGTTGCATATTTTGAGCAAACGTATTATACTACGCTTAGTAAAAATAAGGAGGTACAGCAAAATGGCACAGATTACCAAAGACACCATGATCGGTGAATTATTACGTGATCAGGAGCATATCGACAGCATTGCAGAAGTATTATTCGGCATTGGTATGCACTGCCTCGGATGCCCGTCTTCTCAGATGGAGACCATCGAGCAGGCTGCTATGGTGCATGGCATTGAGCCGCAGGAATTAGTAGACCGCCTCAATGATGTTGTAGCATAAGGCACAGGCTTGGCACTGTAAACGATATAATTTCAAATAAAAACTGCTATGCAGAGAGGTTCTTTGCATAGCAGTTTTTTCATTTGATAGGACATTACGATAAATTTCCTATCAAGTAAAAGCACTTCGTGTGGACGATAGCGCACTTTCTTGTTGCTTTTCTTTTGACTTTTTGATTTCAGATTCGGAAATCAGGCAATTTCGCCTAATTGCTGTAATGCATTTCCAATGATGATCTTCTGGAAATGTTCTTCGTAATAAGCCTGAGTACCGGTCACATATTTCTTCGACTGCAGGTAGGAGTTGATCAGATGGATCACCTGATTGAATTCAGCGATGGTATGCTGACTCTGGTGAAGGATCAGATAATAATCTCCCTCCTGAGGATCTTTATACAGTGTATTTTTTCCCTGATAAAATCCCTGCAAGGTGTTAGCTGCAAGAATAGCTGCATCCAGTTCACGGAACGTAAACAGTCGGACAAGATCAGAAGGAATGGAAGAAGTCTCTTTCTTCCCTGTGGAAGATTCCTCTTTTTTGTGTGCCTGCTTTAACTGCTGGAGCAGATCAAGTAACTGCATGGACGTGTCATCCGGTTCCTGATCGGAATTGTCGCCAAAGGTATCAGAACCAAAGGAGAGGATGTCTTCATCTTCATTTTCATTGTCGGTGTCCGCCTGAGTGAAGTTGGAAAATCTGGTATCCAGCTCATCCGGTGATTCCACTTTGGAAATAATAAGAACAATCTTCTCCGAGGAGAGTGGAATTGCTTCTATCATGATCGGTATATCTTCCGCTTCAAATCCAAAATCCATAGCTGCCTGCTGCATCATATCGCGGAACAGAGCTTTTGCTTTCTCTGAACCATAGGCGAGCTCACTGAGTTTGATATTGCGCGTAGCCAGGTCTTCACTGGTTAAGGTACAGCGAATCTGATGGTCATTTAATTTTTCAATTTTCATGTCATCACTTCCTTACTTGTTAGAAAAGTATATATAATCTTGTGTTTTTCGTCAAGCATTCATTCATAAAGAATGTATGAAATTAATGACAATTTCCTGTTTTTTATTCTTTTTATAGAAAAATTAAAAATTAAGTTGATTTTTAAAATTGATTGTGGTATATTATGGCTCAAGAAGTTTTCCGCACATACGGATAGATCAAATTCATATCAGTTTGTTAATAATTCTTTTGTAATGTTGTTTCAGCAGAAGGATTTTTACAGACTGGGGACTGCAGCAGATTTCATGCATCGTACAATTCTGTACATTTTACAGATGCTTTTGCTGCAAGGGGAGAGATCCCACAGATCTAGGTAGGTCAACTGACCATCTTTATATTTTCCGTTTTATGTATCCAGGAGAGAAATCTGGTATTTATTCAGACGCGTCACAGATTTTGCCCGAATACTTGGCTTTTTTGGGGTGAAAAGTAAAGTAAGGTGCAGACCTGATGTATTATTTTTATCAGGACGAGCTGTCGGTATGGGGGAAAGTTCTTAAGAATACTTTTTTGTTAGTATATGTGCATTTGCCGAAACTGACAAAGAACTGGGGGTGGATAAGAGAAATCCGGCAGAAATCTGTGACAGTCAGAAAAGATAAAACTGTAAGAATATAGATACGGAGGTAAAAAGAAAGATAAAGACGAAGACAACGTTGTCATACCTTTTTGCCGGAGCATAACAGTGACGAAACATAGAATCATATCCAAAGTTTTATAAGATTACGGAAGTGTGTGGGAGCAGATATCATGCATTGCAGGACACACATTTCGCAGCAGGAATAGGGAAGATATTCTTGAAATAAAGTTATTGGCGGATTGTATATCACGAACTTACTTCCGCTATGGTCAGAGATGAGGTATTTTTATGAAGCAGACATTTGCTGGTTCCGGACAACCACTCCTGATCGAACTTCAAAATTATGAAAAACAGGGGATTTCTATCTGGCTGGAAGGTTTTCCGAGTAATTCGGATGAAGTGTCAGAAACCATGTTTGTCCGGGAAAATGTAGATTATATGCGCGATTATGTGTTCGATGAGGGCGCATTATCGGAGCTTAGATTTGATGTAGTAAAAACAGAAGAATAACAAAAACGGCAGAAGGTTTCCTCAAATACCAACGGTACGGCAGGGGCAAAAACAGAGCCGGCAGGTTCACACGAATACTTATCCATGCCCTCATGCTGTACCGATTGCCGTTTGAAAAATGTTTTATAAAACCTTCATTAAGGTTTGATCGGAATGGTTGCATCGCATTTTTTTTTCATGTATACTGAACATAACAGTAGCATTCAGACATGTCTGAAAATCTGTGGAAAATGTTACATACTATCTATCGTATATAAGAGAGATCCGCAGGGGATGATATACAGGTGAGAAAAGGAGGGAGCGATGGCTTCACGAAGACAGCAAACAAAAAGGGGAAAGCAAAAATTAATTCTGGCAGTCGGGGTGACGGCGCTGATCATATTGATCGTTTTGATCGTCGGACTTACGACTTTTTTGAAAAAATATTCTCCGTCAAAGGAGGTAACTGATTACAAGGAATATTACAGTTTATCGGAAGATGATGAGCTGTTTGTGGTCTATGATAATGAGCAGGTACAAAATCATGCAATCCTGCAGGATGATGAGGTGTATGTTAATTATCAGACCGTGCATAAATATTTGAATAAGCGATTTTACTGGGATGCTACAGAGCAGGTTTTGCGTTATGTGACACCGGATGGACTGATCAATGTGACACCGGACAGCACACAGTATCTGCTTGGAAAATCATCTGAGACAGCGGATCATGTGATCGCCCTGGTGCGGGATGGAGAAATGTATCTGTCCATGTCTTTTGTGCAGAAATACACGGATATTCACTATGAAGTATATACAGATCCGGGACGCATCGTGATTTCTGATCAGTGGGATGATGTGACTTATCAGACGGTGAAAAAGAATACACAGATCCGGCAGAAAGGCGGCGTCAAGAGCCCGATCCTTTCCGAAATCAAAAAAGGTGATCTGGTGACTGTTCTGGATACCGTCGGATCCTGGAGTAAAGTGTGCAGTCAGGATGGATTTATCGGATATATGAAAACGAAAGCTGTTGGCAGTGAGCAGGATGTTCTGTACGATCATAATTATACAGAGCCGAAATTTTCTCATATTACCAGAGATAAGACGATCAATATGGCATGGCATCAGGTGACCAATCAGACTGCAAATGGAAATGTGGCAGATGTACTGGGACGTACCAAAGGGGTAAATGTAATTTCACCGACATGGTTTTACCTGAATGACAACAGTGGAAATATTGCTTCCCTGTGCAGTTCAGATTATGTGACTTACTGTCATCAGCAGGGAATTGAAGTCTGGGGACTGGTGAGTAATCTGGAGAACAGTGACGTAGATTCTACTTCTGTATTGAATCTCACGTCCAGCAGAGATAATCTGGTGAATAATCTGGTGGCAGAAGCGATTAAATATGATTTGGATGGCATCAATGTGGATTTTGAATCCTTAAGTGCAGAAGCGGCAGACGGATATCTGGAATTTATCCGGGAGCTTTCTATCAAATGTGAAAATAATGACATTGTATTGTCCGTGGATAATTATGTTCCGGCATCTTATAACTCTTTCTATGACTGTGGAGAGCAGGCTGTATTTGCGGATTACATTGTGATCATGGCATACGATGAGCATTACAATGGATCAGATGAAGGTTCTGTGGCATCCATCGGCTTCGTTCGTCAGGGAATTGAAGATACGTTAAAGGATGTTCCGGCAGAGCAGGTGATCCTTGGAGTTCCGTTCTACACAAGAGTGTGGGAGCTGACACCGGTGACTGCTTCAGAGGATCAGTCAGATCAGGCATCGGATGAGGCACAGAGCGGTTATACTGTATCCAGTGAAGTGGTCAGCATGAGTGAAGTAGATACCCGTGTGGCAACAAATGCGGTAACGCTTCAGTGGCTGGATGACTGCGGACAGTATTATGCAGAATATGAGCATGACGGCAAGACGTACAAAATCTGGGTGGAAGATCAGAAATCCATCGGAGAAAAGCTGGATGTGATGAAAAATAATCATCTGGCAGGTGCATCTTTCTGGAAGCTTGGATATGAGAAAAATACGATCTGGGATACCATTGCAGAGTATATGAATTAGTAATAGTGTAGTAAATACCCGAATACATTGTAAGTGAGATTACATATGTTCGGGTATTTTTGCGTGAAAAAAAGAATCGGTGTTACAGCGTTATTAGTTTGCCTTGTAGTTGCTGCCATACGAGTGCCGCGGGTAGTGCAGTATGATGTCATGAATCGCAGTGTACAGAAAGCGCGGTACTGCATTTGTATAGACAGTGGACACGGCGGAAACGATCCGGGCAAGATCGGAGTTGCTGGGACAAAAGAGAAAGAAGTGAATCTGGCGATCGCTTTAAAACTCAAAAAGAGTTTGGAAAAACAAAATATCCGGGTGGTTATGACGCGAACCGATGACAGAAATCTGGCAGATGCGAATGCAACAAACGAAAAAACGTCGGATATGAAAAATCGTGTGGCGAAGATGGATTCCGAGCAGCCGGATGCGGTGATCAGCATCCATCAGAACAGTTATACTGACAGTTCCGCAAAAGGCGCGCAGGTATTTTATTATTCAGAATCAAAAGAAGGAAAAGTGCTTGCAGAAATATTACAAAAGAGCCTGATCGAGCATGCAGATCCGGAGAATCATCGGATGGCGAAAGCCAATACCAGTTATTATATTCTGAAAAACACGGCGGCGCCGACGGTGATCGTGGAATGTGGATTTTTATCAAATCCGGAAGAAGAGACGTTGTTGAATACTGCACAATATCAGGATAAATTGGTAGATGCGCTACAGAAAGGAATTTGTGAGTATTTGGAAAATTGATATATTCTTGTTTGTCGCGTTTTTGACTGAAAATTTATATGATAAGAAAACGAAGAATCCTGTCAGGAAGCTAGACATTCGCTGCCTTCATTTCACTGCGGTTTCATCGCGCTCACTCCCACCTCCTATAAAAGCTGGTCGGTTCCCGTTCGCGCAAAACCTTGTGAAACTCAGTCGCTCACTGAATCGCTTTCCCTGACAGGATTCTTTGTTTTCTTTATTTACGGCATTAAAGTCAGCCAATGCACACGACTTCACTTTGTGTTGCATTACAATGGAGTAACTTTCTCTCTGACTCAAAATCCGAGATTTTTACATCATATAAATTAGCGCATGCAACACAGAGCGTATTATTCCAGTGATTTATATGCATGCGTGGCACGAAGTGCAGGGTGGCGCAAAAATTTACTAAATTCAATGAGTAAATTAAGAACTTCTGTAATTTTTCTCAAGGAGCGATTGGTAGCGACTGCGACAAATTACAGGAGTTCCTATTAAAACCTAACGTAGTAAATTTTTAAGCCACCCTAAACAAGAATTACCAGATGGTATGTCCGCCGTCCAGCAGCATCTCGGTACCGTAGCAGTAGCTGGATGCGTCACTTGCAAGATAGAGCAGTGCACACTGAAGTTCTTCTACGTCCATCATACGTCTTACCGGCTGAGAATTATTGTACAGATCCAATGTTTCTTTTGGCAGTCCGTCATGTAATCCCGGGCTGTAGCAGTATCCGGGAGAAATAGAATTTACGCGGATGCCAAACTCGGCAACCTGAGAAGCAAAGTGGCGTGTAAAGTATAATACAGCAGCTTTGGCACTTCCGTAAGAAGCATCGTCCATTGTTTCAAAGATTGTTCCCATATTTACAACATGAGCTGCCATGGAGCCGGTGTTGATGATACTTCCGCCATGACCTTCTTTTTTCATCATACGTGCTGCAGTAACAGCAACGATGTAGATACTCATAAAGTTAATATCCATAACCTGACGGAAATGTTCAATATGCGGCATATCATGTTCGCTGTCCCATTCTTCAATATCCGGAACAAGGGCGCCGCCGACACCGGCATTGTTATGTACGATATCAACATGACCGAAATCATTGTGAATATTTTCAAACATTTCGGCAACGGCTTTCTCATCGGTGAGGTTGCAGCCATATGCAAGTGCCTTTACCCCATATTTTTTGCTTAAATCTTCAGCAACAGCTTTTGCTCTGTCGATGCAGACCGGCAGATCAACGATTGCGATATCTGCACCTGCCTCTGCAAAAGCAGCAGCACCGTGACTTCCAATATTTCCTGCGCCTCCTGTTACGACTGCGGTTTTACCGTCCAGTCGGAAGCGGTTCATTACTTTTTCTGCTAACTGGCTCATAATGAGTCTCCTTTCTGTATTGTGTTTACCATTTTCTGATTTATTTTTTGCATATACGATTCGGAGCATTCTTGAAAAGGAGCAGTTCTCCGAATCGTTGCAGGGTATGTGTTTTAAAAATTTACGGTTCCGGATACCAGAACTGGAAGTAGCCATCCGGAAGCTGATCCATCACAGCGTCGGTACGCATCTCTTTGAAGTAACCAAGCTCTTTTACGGTATCCATATAGCACCAGTCAACCGGTCCGATACTTCCTTTACAGTTCATGGCAATGCCATTGGAAGCGTAGTCTGCAAGGATATCCTGCCACTCAGCAACATGGTACTCCTGTAGAATATGATGGAAGCCAATGCCATGATCTTCGATAAATTCGCTGTAAACAAGTTCTCCTTTTACCGGTTCGATGACTTCCCACTCAATATTTCCGCATACAAGGATTGCAAGCAGGTAGGAGAAATCTTGTGGTACGAGTTCACCATTTACCGTGAAAGCATAATCGTGAGCAGCAGCGTTACACTGATCGCCAACTTCCCATGGTCCGATTTCAAACAGATCTGTCAGGTGGGCAATGGTTTTTCTTACGTCCGGTGTAGAAATGTTGATTTGTGCGATACGGGCCGGGTGAATATGACTTGGTGTGTCTTTTACACTGTCATCACGGATTGCCTCAAAGATAATACCGAGTTCATCCATCAGATCAAGCCATACTGCATGGCAGGTATCGGAATCATAAGTTTGTGCGATTGTTGCACCCTTTGCGGTGTAATGTGCCAGTGTGTCATCCCAGTCAGCTACAGGGATTCTTTCGCGGGCACAGCAGATGCCGTTGCCGAAGCGCTCCTGATATTTTTTGTAAAGGGTGTCACCCTCTACCGGCTGTACCACGCACAGGGACGTATTGTTATAAAAGATCGTTGCGTAACGCTCTGTGTAAGCAAGCTCTGTATCCCCTGCTTTTAATCCGGGATTTGTCTCATTCGTACGAATTCCTGTCACACCCGGAGTCACATGCTCTACACGGTTAAATTCTGCAATTTCTTTGAAAATATCATCTGTGACGATCACAATCTGGTCAAAATTGCGGTTTTTGCATCGTTCCTGAAGTTCTTTATAATTCATCATGTAAGTCCTCCTTAAGGATAAATGTATTTTCGGAATCTAGCCAGAATGACTCGTTTTCGAAAGATTCCGAGAGTACATATAAAATTAAATTCTTTGATGAGATACTTATTATTTTTAAGAAACACTGTACTAGTACATCGTTTTCGAAATAACTATACCAATCACTTGTTTGCAAATTCGACTGCACAGGTGAAAAAGCCTCGACGTAGCTAGCAGCAGGTCCATCCGCCGTCTACCGGAAGTAATACACCGGTGATGTAGCGGGATTCCTCAGATGCGAGGAATACAATTGCTGCATCCATGTCGCCGACTGTATTCATATCAGTAGGTGTGCCGGTTCGCTGCATCGGTGTTGTACGGAGCACAAACGGCATATTCATTTCCATAAATTCTTTTCCATTGCTTTCTGACGGGAATGTGCCCGGAGCAATGGCATTGACCGTAATTCCTTTGGTAGCAAGCTCGGCGGCAACTCCTTTTGTCAGACTGATAACGCCGCCTTTTGCAGATGCATAACCTGCCAGTGATACTTCGAGATGTCCGACCATGCCAAGAACAGATGCTACGTTGACGATTCTTCCATATCCTGCTTTTTCCATATAAGGAACAAATGTCTTTATCATACGGAATACGCTGGTCATATTCAGTTCTACCAGATTTTTATAAGTTTCCATCGGCAGCTCTGCCACCGGGCATGCCGGTCCGCCGGTACCGGCATTGTTTACTAAAATGTCTACCCGGCCAAATTCTCTGATAATTGCGTCTGCGGCATTTGCAACAGATTCATCAGAAGTAACATCGCATGGAACCGGCAGGCATTTTACACCAAGTGTACGAATCTCGGCGGCAGCTTCTTCCAGTTTGTCAGCCCTTCTTGCGATCAGAGCGATATTGCAGTTTTGTCTTGCCAGGGCGATAGCCATTCCTTTTCCAAGTCCGGCAGTACTTCCGGTGATAACCGCTACGCGGTCAGTGAAATCAAACATTCCCATAATAAAAATCCTCCATTTACATTTCATGTACACTCGAAATCTTTTTGCAAACAAGGCATTGAAACAAGATTTCGGAAAAATACATTTGTCATGTGCGCATGGAACCTTTCCGTTGAAAGCCCCATAGTTATCGTTTCTGATACTTTATAGACAGCAAAAGTGATGCCTGTTTGAAAAAGCGGAAAACAGGTACATTTGCAAATGTCAATAGGTACATTTGCAAATATCAACAGGTACATTTGCAAATAAAAGGTTGTAAAAATGCTGTTATGGATTTCCAAAAGGCGCAGAATCGGGGGAATCTTGAGAAATGTTATGAAAAAAAATTACAGGCATAGGTTTTGCTACCTGTAAGGTATCCATGTATGATCCTGTTTTCGAGCATTCTTGAACGAAAAAGGGGCTATACAATTAATTTATGAAAGTATAAGAGAGGAGACAGATGTGAGAAAATTAAGATTTCCGGGATGCTTTAAATTGGGAAGTAATATTCTGGAAGAATTTGAAGCACAGGCAAATTGCTTTGGCAGAAAATTTGTATTTGTGGGTGGAAAACGCGCCATTGCATCAGCAAAAGAGAAACTGGAAAAAAGTTTTGAGGGAACACAAAGTACATATGAGTTTGTAGAGTGTGGAAAAATTGCGACATCTGCAGAAATTGACCGGGTAGCAGCAATCCCATGCGTACAGGAAGCAGATGTTTTATGTGGCGTAGGCGGAGGCAGCGCGATGGATGTGGTTCGTACTGTTGGAAATCGTAATGGTCAGAATCTGGTGATGATTCCGACGACGATTGCATCAGATGCACCATGTTCTTCGGTGTCCGTATTTTATTCTGAAGATGGAACAAGTGTTGTAGGAGATCAGTTATTTCATAAGAGTCCTGAACTGGTAATCGTTGATTCGGATATCATTGCAACTGCTCCGACCAGACATATTGCAGCAGGTATGGGCGATGGCCTGGCAACTTACTATGAAGCAATGACGAATAAGTTAAATCCACATGGAACAGAGATTGCAAAAACAGGAATGCTTCTGGCAGGTCTTGCACGCAAAATCATACTGGAGGATGGTCTGGATGCGTATGAAGCTGTTAAGACGCATGTAGTAACCCCTGCACTTGAAAATGTAATAGAAGCAAATTGTTTCCTGTCAGGTGTCGGCGGAGCAAATACCGGGTGTGCAGCAGCACATGGAATCGGTGATTTCCTCGGACAGATTCCGGGTGGACATGAATTTATGCATGGTGAACGTGTTTATGTAGGTTTGATGGTGCAGTTGATTCTGGAACAGTATCCAAAAGAAGAATTAGTATCTTTCATGAAATTTGGACGAAAAGTCGGATTGCCAGTCTGCCTTGGTGATCTGGGTGTCATGGATGTGAAAGCCACAGCAAAAGAACTGGCAGAGGGATTAGTGGATGATCATTTTATGGTAAATCTTTGTTGTGATCACAGCATAAGCCGTGTCACAGGAGCGTTTGTGCAGGCACAGAATGTTGCGGATGCGTTACAGGAGGTAGAGGAATGAAAGAATTATATTTTCCGGGTACATTTATGATCGGGAGTGATATTCTGAAGAAATTCCCAGAATACACTTCCTGTTATGGAAAAAATTATGTGTTTATCGGTGATACTATTTCACTGAGTGTTTCACAGGCGGCATTGACAGAGAGCTTTGTCGGTACAGATTATAAATATGATTTTATCGAATCCGGTAAAGTATGCTGCGAGTCAGAAGTAAATCGTATTTCAGAAATGGAATGTGTAAGGAATGCGGATATTGTATGTGGTGTCGGCGGAGGCGGCTGCATGGATATTGCAAGAACCATAGGAAATAAATTTGACAAAGCGTTGGTTATGATCGTTACAACGGCATCTTCTGATGCCCCCTGCACTTTCATGGCTCTGACTTATACGGATGACGGAAGCGAGATTATCTATGATACACGGTTCCCTAAATGCCCGGATCTGGTTGTCGCAGATTCGAAAATCATTGCAAATGCACCGGCCCGTCTGCTGGCAGCAGGTATGGGTGATGCGATTGCAACCTGGTATGAAGGGAAAACCTGCCGACAGAATCCGAATGGAATTCATATTGCAGAGTTTGCGACTGGAATGACGGAACTTTGTAAGGAAATTATTACCGCAGACGGTCTGGCAGCTTACCGTGCAGTACTGACCAAATCGGTAACTCCACAGTTGGAAAATGTCATAGAAGCAAATTGCTTCTTATCCGGTATTGGTGGATTGAATTCTGGCGGATGCGCAGCGGGACACGGAATCGGTGACTGGCTGGCGGGAATTCCGGGCGGACACAGTTTTACACATGGTGAACGTGTATTTATCGGTCTGCTGATTCAGACAGTACTGGAAGAATACCCAATGGAAGAAACGATTAGCCTGATTAAGTTTGGTCGTGCAGTGGGACTTCCGTGCTGTATTGGTGACATGGGCGTTGAAGATGTGAAAGCAATTGCAAAACAGGCAGGAAAAGAATTGTTGGATGACCATTTCATGGTAAATCTCTGCTGTGATCACTCAGAAGATATGGTCGAAGGCGCAATTAATTATGTACAGTATTTATGTGATCACATAGTTCAAGTCGAACGCACGTGAGACTTGGTGCGTGATTCTGGTCAGCGCAAGC